>Ga0163144_10000265_pt1 | contig 120329 bp, 96 predicted proteins | sample OliLak19BULKMAT1_FD_123175 | JGI IMG/M metagenome (GOLD analysis project Ga0163144, IMG submission 123175) | Freshwater microbial mat bacterial communities from Lake Vanda, McMurdo Dry Valleys, Antarctica - Oligotrophic Lake LV.19.BULKMAT1 | ecosystem: Environmental > Aquatic > Freshwater >...
GCCATCACCGCCTGCATGCGCAAACTCCTGATCCTCCTCAACCTCATCGTCAAAAATAACCAACCCTGGAAAGAGCCCGCATGTCTAAAAAACACTTGACCGCTAACACAGCCGCTCTCCCGCTCTCCGGGCGAGGGTTGATTTGCTGAGCGCAAAAAGAAAGCGACCCAGGGCGGGTCCGGCATGTGCCCCATTGTAAAGATGCCGGGGTCCGCGAAGGGTCGCTCAGGTTTCTCTTTCGTCAGCGGCCTTTCATTCGATCCAGACCGAATGGCCGAATTGCCAGTTCGCGCAGGCTCGTTTGCGGGCCACGCGCAGGTGGCTAGATGCGTTTACACCAGCCGCTATCTCGCATCCGTCACCGGGATGGCGTCATCAGCGGGCGTTGATGGTTTCTGTCTGTCGGAGATTGAGGTCGCTGGGGGAGTGTCCTCACCGGGCGCAGCGACACCGGACTTCTATTGGCGAGCCCAATAGTCGACGACCAGCACCTTGTCCAATCGCGGGCCGACCAGCGCTCCGAACGCCTTGTGGGCCGGGTGGGGCAGGTAAGCGTCGCGGCCTGCTTCGTCCTTGAAGGTGGCGAAGAAGCAATGGGTGAAACCAGCCGCCTTGTTCTCGGTGCTCACGTCGGTGCCGTACTCAAAGTCCTGGATCACGTCGATCTTGCCCTTCAGGGCCTTAAACGCGGCGACCACCTCGGCGACCTGCTCGGGCGTGGTGCCGTCCTTGAATTTGAAGAGCACGACGTGCCGCAGGACCTTGGCACCCTCGGGACGCTCGGCCAGCGTGGTCGCGGCCGCGAACGTGGTCAGCAAGAACGCCGCACCGAAACAAAGTCGCACGAAAGACATCGCTGGAAACTCCTCGGTTTGTCGATTGGCAAGCGACCACCATGGTCGGACTGGCCCAGCATAGGCGGCGTGCGAAAGCCGCACAACTTCCAGGGCAACCTTGCCGGAATCGGCCGGTCCCCAGCCGCGGGAATCCCGGTTGCTAAAACCGGCCTTGGCGCTGCTGGGCACCTCCCCCGGGGCCGGCTATAATTGGGGCGTTCGCTAGCCAGCTCCGCGACGCCCCCCGCGCGGGATTGGAGCGAGCCATCATGCGCTGTGCCCCGTGAGCGGCGGCGCGACCAACCGAATTTCAAGGAGATGCTGCCGTGCAACGATCCGTCTTGAGTCTCGCCGTGCTGGCCGTGGCAATGCTCTTGGCCGCGGGCTGCGCGAAGTCGTCGGGTCCCGCCGCCAATGGGGGCAAGGTCACTAAGATTGAACCGGCCGCCGACGCGCACAAGAAAGCCCAAGCCGCGCTGATCAACGCCAAGCCGGGCGAGGTCATCGAGTTTGCCGCCGGCAAGTTCGACTTTCCCTCCACGCTCTCTTGCACGGTCAGCGACATCACGATCCGCGGCGCCGGCAACGACAAGACGATCCTCAGCTTCACGACCCAGAAGCAGGGCACCGGCGGCGAGGGCCTGTTGGTGAGCAGCAAGGAGAAGTTCACGATCGAGGACCTGGCGATCGAAGACGCCAAGGGTGACGCTATCAAGGTCAACGGCTGCAACGGCGTGACCTTTCGCAAGGTTCGCACCAGTTGGACCGGCGGTCCGCAGACCACCAACGGCGCCTATGGGTTGTATCCCGTGCAGTCGCAAAACATCCTGATCGAAGATTGCATCGCGCTGGATGCCTCGGACGCCGGCATCTACGTCGGACAGTCGGAAAACATCATCGTCCGCCGCAACCGGGCCGAGCATAACGTGGCCGGCATCGAGATCGAGAACTCGATCAACGCCGACGTCTACGACAATATCGCCACGAACAACACCGGCGGGATCCTGGTCTTCGCCCTGCCCGATTTGCCCAAGAAGGTCGGCCAGCACTGCCGCGTGTACAACAACCGGATTGTCGAAAACAACCTCGGTAACTTCGCGCCCAAGGGTAACATTGTGGCCAGTGTCCCAGCCGGCACCGGGTTGATGATCATGGCCAATCGGCAAGTTGAGGTGTTCGACAACACGATCGAGAACAATCAGAACGCCAATCTCTCGATCTGCAGCTACCTGGTCACCGGCAAGCCGTTCAAGCAGGACAGTGGATACGATCCCTTCTGCGAGGCGATTTACATCCATGACAACAAGTTTGCCGGTGGCGGCGAAAAGCCCAACGGCCAGTTGGGTGAGTTGTTGCACATGCTCAACGACGGCGCCACGCTGCCCGACATCGTCTATGACGGTGTGATCGATGAGAAGAAGGCCGTCGACGGCAAGTTGCCGGACGAGCTGGCAATTCGCATCGTGAACAACGGCGACGCCGACTTCATGAACTTCGACTTTACGAACCTCAACGTCGAAGACCCTGCGAACATCAAGAAGGGCAATGTCACCCGCGACCTCAAGCCCTACGAGGGCGAGATGTCGAAGCTCGTGCCAGTGACGATTGCCGGAGTGAAATGACGATGTTCGAGCGGTTGCAGGGCGGGCGTCGTCGGGAGTCCAGTCGGAGACACAGTTGGTGGCTGGTTGCGCTGGCATTGCTCATTGCCGGCTGCGGCCGGGGCGCGCAGACCTCGCCCGAACCTCCGCAGAAACTTTCCGAATACGGTCTGTTCACCGGCAACGGCAGCTCGCAAGAAGCGGCCGAGGGTGTGATCCCCTACGACCTCAACTCGGCGTTGTTCACCGACTATGCCGACAAGTTTCGCTTTGTAAAATTGCCAGCCGGCGAAAGCGCCAAGTATCACGCGACCGATGCGTTTGATTTCCCGGTTGGCACGGTGATCGCCAAGACGTTTGCTTATCCGGTAGACGCCCGCGATCCGTCGCTGGGCCGGCGACTGCTGGAGACCCGCATCCTGGCCCGCGAGGCCGATGGCTGGGTAGGCCGACCTTATATCTGGAACGACGACCAGACCGAAGCTGTGTTGGACGTCGCCGGCGACCTGAAGGACGTCAGTTGGATCGACGCGTCGGGCGCCGAGCGGACCAACAACTACATCATTCCCAACTCCAACCAATGCCAGGGTTGCCACAAGCAGGGGGACCAGATCCTGCCGCTGGGACCGAAAGCCCGGCACCTGAACCGCGATTATACATACGCCGAAGGGTCTGAGAATCAACTGGCGCATTGGACCAAGCTCAAGGCGCTCACCGGCGCGCCCGATCCGCAGGATGCGCCGCGGTTGGCGGTGTGGAACGATCCGCAGACAGGCTCGCTCGACGATCGGGCCCGGGCCTGGCTGGAGATCAACTGCGCTCATTGCCACAACGACGCCGGACCGGCACGCAATTCGGGCCTGGACCTGATGGCCGACCAGCGCGTGCCGACGAAGTTCGGCATGTTCAAGACGCCCGTCGCGGCAGGTCGCGGCTCGGGCGGGTTGGACTACGACATCGTGCCCGGGCAGCCGGACCGCTCGATCCTGATTTTTCGCTTAAAGAGCACCGACGCGGGCATCATGATGCCGGAACTTGGCAAGCGGATGATTCATGAAGAGGGGGTGGAACTGGTGCGCGAATGGATCGCCGCGATGCCTTCCGCTGATCAGCCCGGCGGCGGCGAGTGATCTCCTTGCAACGATTGGCGGGTTCTGGAACTCCGCGGCAAACCGTCGCGATCATCTTCAATGGCCCCTAGCTGAGAGTTCTCGCGTGCCCACCGTCGGAGAAGCTCTCGAGCAGGCCGCGGCGCTGGCGGCCGACGGGAAACTGCTCGACGCCGAGGTGATCTACCGCCAGTTGGTCGGCGTGCTGCCGCAGGCCGGCGAGCTGTGGGGTCAGTTGGGCGCGTTCTACCTGGCGCACAACCAGCCGCAGCCAGCGATTGCGCCGCTGGAGAAGGCGGTCGAACTGGAGCCGGCCAATGCCGGCTGGCACGGTGCGCTGGGCGCGGCTTATCGCGGCGCCAAGCGGCCGCAGGACGCGATCGCCAGCTTTCGCAAGGCGCTTGCGATGGGGCCGCGCTCGGCCGAGGCCTTGAACAACCTTTCGCTGGCGCAGAAGGATGCCGGAGAGTTTGCCGCAGGACTGGCGACGCTGGACGAGGCCCTCGGGCTCGCACCTGACTTTGCCAACGGCCACTTTAACCGGGGTAGTCTGCTGGCTGCCATGGGCTGTTGGGAAGCGTCGATCGAGAGTTATCGCCGCGCGATCGAACTGGACCCTAGCGACGCGGTGGCCCATTGCAGCATCGGCGTGACCTACTATGGCGCGGGTCGGCTGGACGAGGCCGTGGCGGCCTTTGACCGAGCGCTGGCCCTCAAGCCCGACTACATCGAGGTCCGCCGCAACCGAGGCCTGGCCTGGTTGCTGGCCGGAGATTATGCGCGGGGCTGGCGCGAATTTGAACATCGGTTGGACTGCGACGACTTTCAAAAGTTCGACTTCAAACAACCGCGTTGGGACGGCGGTTCCCTGGCTGGGCGCACGCTCTTGGTCTGCTCGGAACAGGGGCTCGGCGACACGCTGCAGTTCGCCCGCTATCTGCCGTTGGCGGCTCAACAGGCCGGCCGAGTCTGGTTCCAGGCCCAGGACGCGCTCAAGCCGCTACTGGTGCAGTCAGGCTATGGCCAGTATCTGTTCGATGCGGCTCAACCGCCCGCGTTTGACGTTTATACCTCGTTGTTGAGCCTGGCCGGGCATTTGCCGGACGCCAGCGGCGCGCCCTACTGGTCGAACCCTTATCTGCGCGCGGACCGTGATCGCGTGGCCCATTGGCGGGCACGAATGGCCGACGTGCAAGGATTCAAGATCGGCATTGTCTGGGCCGGCAATCCCGACCATCCTCACGATCGCTTTCGCTCGGCGCGACTGGCCGAGTTTGCGCCGCTGGCCGCGGCGCCGGACGTGCAGCTGTTCAGCTTGCAGAAAGGCGCGGGGCGCGAACAACTGGCAGCGCTGGGTGGCGCATTTCCGGTGCTCGACCTGGCCGATGAACTCGATCGCGCCGGCGGCGCGTTTCTCGACACGGCCGCCTTGCTGGAATGTCTCGACCTTTTGGTCACGGTTGACACGTCGGTGGCCCACCTCGCCGGAGCGCTGGGCCGGCCGGTGTGGGTCGCGCTCGACCGCTCGCCCGACTGGCGCTGGCTCTTATCGGGCGCGACCACGCCCTGGTATCCGACGATGCGCTTGTTTCGCCAGCAGGAACAAGGTGATTGGCCCGCGGTGTTCTCGGAAATGGCCGACGCTCTGCGTTCCCGCTAACCAGAGTGCGGCGGGGTCAACTGGGCCAGGCCGCCAGTGCCAGCCGGGCGACCTCGCGCAGTTGCTTCCGCGTCGCTCCGCCAGCCGCCTGCACCGAGAGACCTTGCGTCACGGTCATCAGAAAGCGGGCGAGGTCGGCCGGCCGCGCCGACTTGGGCAGATCGCCGGCAGCCCGGGCTTTGGTCAGTCGCTCTCGCAGCCGGGCCTCGCCGGCCGCGCGCTTGGCCGAAAGCGCGTCGCGAATACCCTCGGCTTCGTTGCCGCAGGCCAGCGCCCCGTGCACCAGCAGGCAGCCGCGGGGGTTCTTGGGGTTTGCCAGCAGGTCGACTGTGGCAGCCAGCAACCGCTCGGCCACGCGCCGCGCGGTCGGCTCGGCCAGGGCCTGCTCCACGTGGATGGCAGGGCCCTGCGCATAGCGCTCCATGGCCCGGCGGAACAGGGCCTCCTTATTGCCAAAGGCCGCATAGAGGCTAGGCCGGTTGATGCCCATCGCCTCGGTGAGCTCGGGAAGCGAGGCCCCCTCGTAGCCCTTTTTCCAGAAGACTTCGGTGGCCCTGTCCAGGGCCGTGTCGAGGTCGAAACCGCGTGGGCGTCCCGCCGCCATTTCGGGCTCCCTTGCTCGCCGGTGGAAGAAATATGTACCGATCGGTACACTCAGGCCGTTGACCGCCAGCGGCTGACTTCTTATAGTATACCGTGCGGTACAGAAAAGCCCAGGAAGTTCATGCTGCAAAGGAGCTGGTCATGTCGCAGAAACTCGCCGGAAAAGTCGCCGTCGTCACCGGAGCGTCGAAAGGTATCGGGGCTCAAATCGCTCGGCAACTCGCGGCCGACGGCGCCGCGGTGGTGGTCAACTACGCCAGCAGCCGCGCGGGCGCCGATAAGGTCGTGGCCGACATCACCCAGGCCGGCGGTCGGGCCGTGGCCGTGCAGGCCGACGTTGCCAAGCCCGCCGACATCAAGCGGCTGTTCGCCGAGGCCAAAAAGGCCTTCGACCGGGTGGACATCCTGGTCAACAACGCCGGCATTTACCAGTTCGCCCCGCTCGAGGAGATTACGCCCGAGCTATTTCACAAAATGTTCGATCTGAACGTGCTGGGGTTGCTGTTGACCACGCAAGAGGCCGTCAAGCACATGGGCGCCGCAGGGGGCAGCATCGTCAATATCGGCTCGGTGGCGGGCCATGCCGGGTTCCCGGGCTCGGCCGTCTACGGCGCCACCAAGGCCGCGGTAGACCTCATCACGCGCACGCTCAGCATCGAGCTCGGGCCGCGAAAGATTCGCGTCAACGCCGTGAACCCCGGCATGGTCGAGACCGAGGGCACGCACTCCGGTGGCATTGCCAACAGCGACATGGAAAACCAGATGAAGGCGGAAACCCCGCTGGGACGCATCGGTCAGCCGGACGACATTGCCACGGTCGTCTCCTTCATGGTCTCGCCTGACGCGAAGTGGGTCACGGGCGAAGGATTGTTCGTCGCCGGCGGTTGGAATTGAGCCACATCCGCAGCGCCATTGCGGTCCAGCGGCCCAGCCTTTCCACGTTCAGCGGTCGGGCGCGATCAGCTCTGGCAGGGCTTCGCGCACGGCCGCGGCGCGGGGGACGGCGTGCGTCTGGATGTATGGATTCGCCTGGTTTCGCCGGGCAAAGTTCTGGTGCACGTTCTCGGCCGGGTAAAACGTCTCCAGCGGTTCGACCCGGGTCACAATCTTGCGGTGGAAGGCTTTGCGGTCGCGGAGCTCTTTGATCTTCGCCTCGGCCGCGGCATGCTGCGACTCATTGGCATAGAAAATCGCCGAGCGGTACTGCCGGCCGATGTCGTCCTCGCCCTGCCGGTTGTGCTGCGTGGGATCGTGGGCCGCGAAGAACACGTCCAGCAGCTTCTCGTAGGTCACCTTCTGGGGATCATAAATAACCCGGATGGATTCGGCATGACGCGTAGTACCCTGATGCACCCGTTCGTAGTAGGCCGTGGCAGCCGTGCCGCCGGTGTAACCGCTCTCGACGTCCACGACGCCGGCGATCTGCTCAAATGCCAGCTCGGTACACCAGAAACATCCGGCCGCAAACACGGCCGACTCGGTCTTGAGTGGCGCGGCGGTCGCGGGGCGCAAAGACTGCGCCATACCGATACTCGCGGCAATCATCAGCAGCGTTCGCAACACGGGACGAATCCCCCCGTGACCATGCGCGACCAACATCTGCGCGTCGCGCGGTGTGTCCCCGCCTTCAGATCATCATTATAAACTGAACGCTACCAGCTTGCCGTCTTGCGTGGCCAGCACGATGTACTGTTTGCCGCCGGACATGTAGGTCATGGGCGTGCCGCTGGGCGGGGCGGGCAGCTCAAACGCGGCCACGACCTTGCCCGACGTCTTGTCAAAGGCCCGCAGCACGCTGGCTCCTCCGCCGGCCCGGGCGCCGCGTCCGCCGGCCCCCTGGCCGATGAACAACAGCGACTTGGTCAACAGCGGTCCGCCGCCGCCGCTTCCCAGCGGTCCGACGTCGTGTCCCACCAGTTCGCTGACCTTCTCGCGCGGGCCATCGCCGTGTGGAACCATCCAGGCGTGGTCGCCCGTGTTCAGGTCGATCGCGGTGATCCGGCCATAGGGGGGCTTGAACAACGGCAGACCGCGCGGACCCATCACCGCGCCGGCAAATGCCGGGCCGCCGCGGATGAAGTTCAGGTCCGATCGGTCCGGGTCGGGCTTGCTCAGCTTCACCACGATGTTCATCGAGATCGAGGGAACGTAGAACATCCCAGTGTCGGGATCGAACGCCGCGCCCCACCAGTTGGCTCCGCCCGCCCAGCCGGGCAGGTTGATCGTGCCCTTCTCGGTGGGCGGCGTGAACAGCGGACCGTGGTCATGCTCAGCCAGGATCTTCTTGCCCTCCTCGCGCAATTCGGGCGTAAAGTCGATCAGGTTTTCTTCGGTCGAACCTTGCAACTCGTAGGGCGCCGGCTTGGTTGGAAAGGGTTGCGTCGGGCTCGTTCGTTCGCCGGCCAAGGTCGACTGCGGCACCGGCCGCTCTTCGATCGGCCACACCGGCTTGCCGGTCGCGCGGTCAAAGACAAAAGTGAAGCCCGTCTTCGTAATCTGAGCCACGGCCTTGATCGGCTTGCCGTCAACTTTGATGTCACACAGCACCGGGGCACCGGGCAGGTCATAGTCCCAGAGGCCGTGGTGTACGGTCTGGAAATGCCAGACGCGCTTGCCCGTTGCCGCTTCCACGCAGACCAGTGACTCGGCAAAGAGGTTATTGCCCAGTCGGTGGCCGCCGTACCAGTCGTTGGTCGGCGTGCTGAACGGCAGGTAGACGTAGCCCAAGTCCTCGTCGGCGCTCATCAGCGTCCAGACGTTGGCGTTGCCCGTGTACTTCCACGAATCGTTTTCCCAGGTCTCGTTGCCAAATTCGCCTTCTTGCGGAATGACGTGAAACACCCAGGCGGGCTTGCCCGTGCGCGCGTCGAAAGCTTGCACGTCGCCGCGGGGAGCATCTTTTTTCAGGGGGCCATCGTTGATCGACGAGCCAACCACGACGACGTCGCGGCAGACCACCGGCGGCGAGGTCATCGTGTAGTTGCGGGCGCGGGCCGCGCCGGGAATCTGCGTGGTCAGGTCGACCTTGCCCTCGACGCCAAACTCGCTGACCGACTTGCCGGTCTTGGCGTCGATGGCCCACAGCGTCGCATCGTGGGCCGCGACATATAGTCGTTCCTGGCGACCGTCGGTCCAATAGGCCAGGCCACGATGGACGTAACCCAGGTTCGTCGGCCGGCCGGCTTTGTATCCTTCGGGATTAAAGACCCACAAGGTCTTGCCCGTCTCAGGATTGATCGCGGCAACTTGCGCCAGCGAGGTCGTGGCGTAGAGTGTGCCGTTGACCATAATCGGTGTGGTTTCGTAGGCGAATGACCCCAGGCCGCGATTGGCCTTTTGCAGCGGCTCGTCCGGCGAGTCCCAGCTCCAGGCTTGCTTGACCTTAGCGGCCGTCGCGGCCGAGATCTGGTCGAGCGGCGAATACTTGGTGCTGCCCGAGTCGCCGCCATAGTAGCGCCATTCGCCGACGGGCGATTTGCCCGGCGCCAGCTCGGCGGCCGGTTTGGTCCCGGCATCGTCAGCCAACCCCAGGGCCGATAGTGTGAGAAACGCGGCGCACGCGCCGATCCAGCGATTGGAAAGTGTCGATGTCGCCATGATGAGTCCGTGGAGAAAGGGAATTACACGGAGAAGTCCGCCAGAAAAGCCGGAAGCCCGCCAGAAAAGCCGTCCGAGCGCCGCGCCGCGGCCTCTTCAGCGCTGGGGGCGCAGGACCTGTCCGTCTCCACCAGCACGTCGCTCAGACGGGCGAAATTATGACCGACAGAGAGGGGGCATTCAATCGCGCTCGGCAGAATTTCCGCCCCGGGGTCGGCTCGACGAACCGGCGACGCCTTCCGTCTGCAGGCGGCCGCCCGATTCCGCGTTAACGGGCCTTGATCGATGGTTTGCCTGGACGAATCGTTGAGGCCATGCCGAGGGTAGAGGATGACCGGTCGCCGCGACTTCGCCGTGCACTGGACTCCCCCTGCTCGACTGGGCGCTCGGCCGCACGATCCTGGCGATTGTGAGCAACCAATGAGCCGGCCCGCTGAAAATCTCGCCTCCCGGGGGCCGGCGAGATTTTATTGTCCCTGATGATCGAGTATGATGACCCTGCCACTTCTCTGTGCGGTGCTCAAATCGATAAAGGATTGTGCTGGCTGAGCATCACTACAATTGAGCGCATCATTACACTTTCGGGCGTAACGGAACAGGCACCTCAGAGCGGTCGCGCCGGCGGAACCGCGTGAGGCAAATCGTCCGAAATCATCGGACACCAAGGCGGATTCTTGATGCGTGCGGTGTCGATTCGAAGAATCGCGGGGATGCTGTTGTCTTTTCTCGGGGTCTGCGTGACCTGCGGCGCCTGGCCGCTGCACGCCGCCGACGCACCCTCGGCGGCCGCCACAAAGGATGCCGACACGAAGGTCAGTGCTTCGCCAGGATCACCCGCCGAGGGCGTTCCCACCTTCAACCGCGACGTCGCACCGATTCTCTGGAAGAACTGTGCCGGCTGCCATCGGCAGGGCGAGATCGGCCCGTTCCCGCTGTTGACCTACACTGACGCGGCCAAGAGGGCCGAATTTCTGGCGGAAATCACCGCCCAGCGACGGATGCCCCCCTGGAAGCCCGAGCCAGGTTTCGGCAAATTTCACGACGAGCGCCGTCTATCGGAAGCGCAGATTGCCACCATCGCCGCTTGGGCAAAGGCCGGCGCTCCCGAAGGGGATGCGTCTGACCTGGGTCAGCAGCCCAAGTTTACCGACGGCTGGCAACTTGGCGAGCCGGACCTGGTCTTGAAGATGTCCGAGGCGCATGAGATTCCGGCCGATGGGCGTGACATTTACCGCTGCTTCGTGATCCCCATTCCGATCGCCAAGGACATGATGGTCAGCGCGGTGGAGTTTCGACCGGGTAACCCCAAGGTCGTGCATCACGCGATCATGTTCCTGGATGCCAATCGACAGGGTCGCAAAAAGGACGGCGCCGACGGCAAGCCGGGGTTTGCCAGCTTTGGCGCCCCGGGCATCGTGCCGACCGGCGGCCTGGGTACTTGGGTGCCCGGCAGCATGCCGCGCGAATTGCCCGACGGGATCGCCCGCTATCTGAAGCAGGGGAGCGACCTGGTGCTGCAATTGCACTACCATCCGATCGGCAAGCCCGAGTCGGATCAATCGTCGGTTGGTTTGTACTTTGCCAAGAAGCCCACGCGCAAGATCGTCACGGGCATCGTGATCGTGCAGCCCGAGTTGCGGCTGCCGGCCGACAACGCGGCCTGCCCAGTGGCGTGCGAGAGCGACGTGCTGCCAGTGGACGTCTACGTGCTGGGCGTGATGCCACACATGCACAACCTGGGCCGCGAGTTCAAGGTGACGGCCGTCGACCCCAGCGGCGACAAAGTCGCGCCAATCATCTGGATCAAGGATTGGGACTTCAACTGGCAAGGCTCCTATCAGTTTGCCAAGCCCATGCGGCTGCCCAAGGGTTCGAAGATCAAGGTCGAAGCGGTCTACGACAACTCGGCGGCGAATCCGAAAAACCCCAACAGCCCCCCCAAGGAAGTCCGTTGGGGCGAGCAAACCCGCGACGAAATGTGCCTGTGCGGCATCCAGGTGTTTACCGACACGCTGGCCGACCTTCGCAAGGTCGCCGAAATGCGCGGCAACTCGATGGGGCCAGGCATGGAAGGGGGCGCGCCGGGCCACTCGAAGATCGCCCGGCGACAGGCCGAGGCAGGCAGCCCGTTTACCTCCGAACGCCCCCCCTTCCCCGCCGATGGACTGCCGATTGCCGAGAAGCATAAGGCCCTGCTGTCTTCGTTTGACGCCAATCAAGACGGCAAAATCTCGGAAGACGAGGCCGATCGGCTGCCGCGGATGTTTCGCGAGCACATCGACAATCGTCTGCGCAAGGCCGCCAAGGAAAAGGACGTCAAGTCCAAGCCTTGACGGCGTGGCGTGTTTGGGCTCAGGCGACCGCTTTGACGGTCGGGTTAAACGCTTGCGGTCGGCATTCGCGGCCAAGTACGATTGGACGCATACGATTGAGCGCAGTCGTGGAGCCGTATTGCCGTCGAGCTTGGATTGATGCCGTCGCGAGTTTACCTGCTGCTGTTCGCGATCGCCGCTCGGACGCTGCTGTCGGCCGGTCCGTTAACGCTCGCGGCAGATGACCGCGTCGATGCCGCGCTGGCCACGATCTCGCGGGTGGGTCCTGGTGCGACCGGCTCGGTCGAGGCCCGCCGTGCGACCGACCTGCTGGCCGCCCAGGAAGCGGATGCGCTGCCGCGGTTGCTAGTGGCCATGCAGACTTCCAACCCCGTTGCCGCCAATTGGCTGCGCACGGCCTACGAGGCGGTCGTGGCCCGCGAGCTGGCTCGGCCCGAACCACGGTTCCCGCTCGCAGAGTTAAAAGCATTCGTCAAAGACCCGACCCACTCGGGCCGCGTGCGGCGGCTGGCGTTGGCGTTGTGCGAGCGTCTGGAGCCGGGCTTCACCGACGCCTGGGTGCCGGATCAGTTCGCCGACCCCGAGTTTCGTGCCGATGCGGTCGACGTGCTGTTGGCCGCCGGTGCAAAAGCTGTCGACTCGGGCGATTCGGCAGCGGCCAAGGGAAAGTTCACGCTGGCCTTTGAGCACGCGCGCGATAGCCAGCAGGTCGTGCGGGCGGCGGACCTGCTGAAGTCGCTGGGCTCCGCGGTCGACGTGCCGGCTCAGCTGGGGCTCGTTGTGGATTGGTGGCTCCTCGGACCGTTCGCGGCCCCCGGCTTTTCCGGATTTGAACAGACATTTCCGCCGGAGCAACGGGTCGACCTGGCGGCCGAATACGCCGGCGCCGACGGTCAACCGATTCGCTGGGCTCGTTACCATACCGACGATCCGCTGGGGTTGGTCAACCTGGTGCAAGGCGTGGCGCCCGCGGCCGAAGCGGTGGGCTTTGCCTACGCCGAGCTCAATTCGCCCCGCGACATGCCAGCGCAACTCCGCACCGGCGCAGACGACAACTGCACGGTCTGGCTCAACGGGCAGAAGGTCTTTGGCCGCCAGCAATGGCTCAACGGCATTCGGCTAGATCGCTTTGTCACGCCCGTGCAACTGCGCGCGGGCAAGAACCAACTCCTGGTCAAAATCTGCCAGGGTCCCCAGCACAAAGATCCGCAAGTGCCCAACAACTGGTCGCTGCAACTGCGGTTCTGCGACGTGAACGGAGCCGGCATCGCGCTCAAGAATTTGCTGCCGCCCGTGGAGACCGAGAAGTAATGGCCAGCTCTTCCAACACTAACCCGCCGCGCCAGCGAGGGAGTTCCGCTGTGCGGTCCCCACTGCTCCCTCGCTTGCGCGTCGGGTTAGTATTGGCGCTGGTTGTAACGCTCATTGAGATCGCGCACGCCGAGAATTGGCCCGGTTGGCGCGGACCCGCGCGGAGCGGCGTTTCTAGTGAGCCCGGCGTCGCCACGCACTGGTCGCCGACCAGCGGCGTGATGTGGAAGGCGCCGCTGCCGGGGTCGGGCATTTCCAACCCGATCGTCTGGGAGGATCGTGTGATCTGCACCAGCTCCGACGGCAACCATCAGCAGGACCTGCACGTCGTTTGTCTCGACCGAACGACGGGGCGCGAGCTGTGGCACACGAAACTGTGGGGCACCGCTCCGACGCTTTACCACGAGAGCAAGAGCAGCATGGCCAGCCCGTCGCCGGTGACCGACGGCCGGCACGTCTACGCCTTCTTCGGCTCGGGCGATGTGTTTTGTCTGGACATGGACGGAAGGTTGATCTGGCAGCGCTCACTGGCTGCCGAATATGGCGAGTTTGAAAACCGCTTCGCGGCCTCTAGTTCGCCGCTGCTGTTCGACGATCTACTGGTCGTGCAATGCGATCACTACGGTCCGTCGTACCTGTTGGCAATCGATGCAGCGACCGGCGAGAACCGTTGGAAGGTCGACCGGCCCGAGGTCTGGCTGTCGTGGTCCTCGCCGGTGCTGGTGCACGTCGAGGGGCGCGCCGATCCCGAGTTGGTCGTGAGCGGCTCAGAAAAGCTCGACGCCTACGATCCGCGCTCGGGCGAGAAGCTATGGACCGTGCGCGGCCTGGCCCGCGAGTGCATTCCGACGCCGCTCACTGGTCACGGGTTGCTGTATGCAACCAGCGGCCCGAACAACGCGACCTATGCGATCAGGCCCGGCGGGCGGGGCGATGTGACCGACTCGCACGTGGCCTGGACCGCCACGCGCGGCAATCCGTTTGTGCCCTCGGCGATCCTGGTCGGCAAGTATTACTACCTGGTCGACGATCACGGCATCGCCACCTGCCTGGACGCCGAGCGCGGGCGAAGCGTCTGGCGCAAGCGATTGGGGGGCGATTTCACCGCCTCGCCGGTCTCGACGGGCGGCGCGATCTATTTCACGAACGAGGCGGGGCAGACCGTGGTCCTGGCGGCCAACACCGAAAAGTACACCGAGCTGGCGCGCAACACGATCGACGAGCCGGTTTTTGCCTCGGCGGCCATCTCGCAGGGTTGCCTGTTCCTTCGCAGCACCAAGCAACTCTGGTGCATTGCCGGCGGCCAGCCGTAACGCGACTATCTGATCGTGATCGTGCGGCTACTCGGTCTTGCTTTCCGGCGGTTGCGGCACGACCCACCGCGGACCTGTCACGCGAAACGACTGATTCTCGTTGGTCGTCCCTTGCAGTTGCACGACGTCAACCGTGCGCCAGTTGGCCGGCGAGGCGCCTTCGGCCGTGTGAAAATCGGCCAGCTTCAGCTCCACCGCGTTCCACTCGTCGGCGAACTTCTCCGCCGGGATCTTGGCCGTGTAGATTTTGGCCAAGGGGGTCCAATCCCTTTCCTTGATGGTCACGGTCAAGCCGTCGCCGCTAAACTTGCCCCGCACGCCGAGCGACAATGTCGCGCCGTCCGGACCGAGATACTGCGGATCGCCCACCAGGTGCGTGCCGATGTAGATCGAGGCCTGGCCGGGAAACGTGGCCGGGTCCAGCCGCGCCGCCGGACCGCGCTCGGTCTCACGGTCGACCTGCACAAAGCCGCGGGACGTGTTGGGGTCGGTATTGGCCGTGACGAAGTACCACGAGTCGGCCTCTACGAGTGGGTCGATGGTGCTCGTGGCCGCCAGTGTCGCACTCGCCTTGCCATGCTGGGCTGGCACGAGATGAGCGAGGTTGGTCGTCAGGCATGCGCCGGAGGTGTACTTCACGTTGGCAAAGGCAAACAGTTCGTCCCAGGCATCAACCACCGGCAGCTCGGCGCGAAAGCCCCCGTCATCCGCCGTGGTCGCGGCCCGGCGCCAAAACCGGCTCGGCGGTGCTTTGTCGGAGAGCGCGTAGTAGAAGTCGACCCGCTCGATGGCGTCTGCGCCGCGTATCAACGTGGTGCGTGGAACGCCGCGGTCATCGAGGTCCACCGCGATCGTCGGGCTCGCGGGAAATGCCGGCCCGCCGCGCAAACAAAAATCCATCCACAGCGGCAGGTTGGCGGCCTGGTCGCCGGCAATGTGGTGATTGTGTCGCGGCGTGACCGCTTGCCAGTGCGGCGTCGACAGTGCCCCCAGCGTGTCGTAGGCATTGTCCATCCAGCCGTGGAAGTCGTTCGAAGCGTTCAGGAACAGCACCGGGCAGCCGACGTAGGGCGCGTGAGCCTCGGACGACATGGTCTGTTGAAACAATTGCTGCTCGGCGGTGAGCTCGCCAAAGCCGAAGCGTGACTTGCGGCGGTCGAGATTGTATCCGCAGCCATAGATCGGCACGGCCGCCTTCACGCGCGGGTCGGAGCCAGCGACCATCCAACACAGCGTGCCGCCCATGCTGATGCCAAAGATGCCCAGCCGATCGCCGTCAACGTGGGGACGCGAGCCCAGCAAGGTCAACGCTCGCCGCGCCGCCTTGGTCCAGTGAAACCATGAGCTTTCGCGCGGCGTCGGCACGACCTGATAGCCGCCCGCCGCATGCGCCATGTTAGCGTGCTTGATTGGCCCCCAATCGGTGACCTCGGTGCGATTGGCCCAGGGTCCGCAAAAGTCGAAGGTCAGGCAGGCGTAACCCCGCGCGGTCCAGAACCGGACCCAGTCGACCGAGGCCGTCTGCCCGCCGCCGTGAATGTGCAGGACGCCCGGCACGCTCCCCTCGCCGGCCGGCAGACCCAGCACGGCGAAGACCCGCGGTTTGGCGCCGTCGACCGTCTCGGGCGTGAACCGCAGCTTCTCGAAATGGCGGCCGTCTTCGTCCCAGGTCTGGATCGATTCGATCTCGAGGTCTTCGGCCGTCGGATCGTAGCCCGCCCAGAGTTCGGCCGGCGAAGTGATCGGCGGCTCGGCGGCCGGCAGAGCTGCGATCCAGACAAGCGTGACGCAGACGAATGCGGCGGATACGACCAAACGCTTTAGCAACGAGGTTCTCATTCAAACACCACCATGGAATGCATTAATAGTTTTGGCACGGTCACCTCGGCGGCGCCGTCGACCCGGGTGATTGGCAACTCGACGTGCTCTGGCTCGAGCGTCGCGCGGGTGACGTTGGCCGCCCGGCAGCGGACGCGGATGTCGACCAGCGGGATCAATTCCTCGCGCACGGGCCAGGTGCCGCGCAGCTCCGACTGATTCGGAAAGCCCCATTTCTTTTGCAGGTCCTCGGGCAGCGGCGCCAGCTTTTGATAGATCGAATGCCGGCCGTAGGAGCTGTGATCGTTGAGCAGATGTACGATCGTGCGTCCTTCCTTCACCTGGCGGCGAAACGTCGCGGCCAGGATCAACGGTCCGACCACTTCGGCCGGCGGCGCGTCGTCAGCGGCCGCCCAACGGCAGGCGGCGGTCAGCAGCTCGCGCTGGTAAGCATCGGGATAGAAGAACATCGCCTTGTCCACACCGGCGGGGAAATAGACAACCCGGCCCTGGCCATAGGTCGAAGCAATGATCGCCGCGTGCTTTTCGGTTGAAGCGCCGGGCTGGTTCAAGTGATAGCGGGCCAGGACCTGAGCGCCGTCGTCGACGCGGGCCTCGACGGCGCTGGCGATCAGGGCCAGCGTGCCCGTCTCGGGCGGAGAACCCAAGCCGCCGAGCCAGGCCGTGGTCTGCCGCGATTTGATGACCGGCGAATTGGTGATCGGGTGCTCGCCTTCCAGCGAGACGATCAGGTTCTCGGTCCGCTGGGCCACTGGGTGGGTTTTGACGTAGTGGGCGTGCAGCACATCGGCCAAGGCGAAGTCGGGGCGCCGCGCGAAGGTCTCGTCGTACAACCCGGTCTCAAAGCTGGCGATCAGGCCTCCCCCCTGACTCACAAAACGTCGCACGACCTCGGTGGCCCGGTCCGAAAGGCAGGCCACGTTCGGCAGCATCAGTACCCGCACGCCGTGCAGGTCGGCATTCTCCAGGTCGTACTCGGTCAGGACCCGAACGGGCCAGTGCTTTTCAAAGACCGCGCGAAAGGCGCCCAGCGTGTGCGCGAAATAGACCGGCAGCGCCCCCTGGGCGAACAACGCCCTGGTCTGCTCCGAGGCCACAATGCCGACATAGGGCAACGGCTCGCTGTCGATCCACCATTTTTCGCGGGTCGCGACGTTCTCTTCGTGTAGCTTGAAATACTCCTCGCGGTTGGCGCTCTCGACGAACTCGGGATAGATACCCCACGGCGCGCCCTCCAGACCGCGGAGCTGGATGTCCAGTGGCGAAGCCACGCCCGAGATGCCGTGCGACTGTGGCTGGATCCAGACCGTGCCCGGCCGCCCGCGCGTGACCGCCTGCATAAACGCGCCACAGAATTGGTGATACAGGGCGTCGCCTGGCACGTCCCAATAGAGCTCGACACTGGGTACGTCGACCGCGTCGCAATAAGCGGCTGGATACTCCCCCATGTACATGTCCGGAAAGTACCAGGTGCGATTGGCCGAGTAGTTGGCAAAGATGACGCTCTCGGGATTTTCGGCGCGGATGGCGCCGCGCATCCGATCGGCGAGGTCGACGAAGTATTGCTCGTGCCAGGCCAGGTACTTGCGAGCGATGGGGGCGCGGACCGGATCAAACGTCTGTGGAATGTCGGCACCACCAGAAAACGCCTTGAACGCCTGCCGCGTGGCGTCGTCGTAGGTGTGCAGGTGCACCGGCGCGTAACCGTCGAACCAGAAGCCGTCGGCGCCGTAGGTTTTGACCACGTAGGCCAACTGTTCGCAGAGCCAGTCGGCGAATCCGCTGCGGATGTTGCCGAAGTTTTCATCGCGTGTGCCATCGGGCTTCACACGCAACCAATCGGGATGCGCGGCGCGAAACTCAGCCGAGAGCATCGGCACCTGCACCGGTCCAATGTAGAGCACGCTCTTGGCCCCCGCGGCGTGCACTGTGGCGACAACCTTGCGCAGGTAGGCGTCACTCTGCGCCACGACCTCGGCCGAGTACATGCCGGCCGACGGGCCGACCCGGTCCCAGGTGCCCAGGCAGTTGACGGTCACCACGTTGTATCCGGCCTTAAGAAACTCAGTGACCATCCGCTCGTTGAAGCCCGGCTGGTGCCCGATCCGCAGATTGGTTTCGAGCCACCGCGGCACCTTCCGCGCAGGAGGACTGGCGATCAAGGTCCGCGGCGGCAGATTGGCCGCGTCGGGATTGGCAAGGTCGGCCGCGACTGACCAGTTCGCACTCGCAATCGCAAATGCGCATGCGCCAACGAACAAAACGTAAGGGCGAGAATTCATGGTGGGGCGAGCTCGGTTCAGGTCGGGCGGGATGGGTTGGCTGGTCACATTCGACGAGGCACGCTAACGCGGGTCGTCGACAACATAGTCTTTAAAGTTGGGAGTCTCGAATATTTCTGGCTCGCCGTCGGTCGGTCGCACGATGAACGCCGCGGCGCCGGGGGTCTGTTCGACCAGCTTAATCGCCGCCTGGGGACCGAGCACGCTGGCCGCCGTGTCCAGGCTGTCGGCGGTCAGGCAGTCGCGGGCAATGACGGCGATGCCCACCCGATCCGTGATGCCCAACCCGGTGCGGGGGTCGACGATGTGCGAGTAACGCTTGCCATTTAACACGACGTGCTGATGGGCGTCGCCGGCGGTGGTCACGGCGGCGTGGCTCAGTCGTACTCGACGCTGGGGCGTGCCCGCCGTCGACAGCGGCAGCACGTCAACCGTCCAGCCCGACTTGCCTGGCGGCGGATCGCCGACGCCGATATCGCCACTGGCGTCGACCAGCACGCGCGTGATCCCGCGCTCGGCCAGCACGCGCAGCATCTCGTCGACCGCGTAGCCCATGGCGATGCCGCCGAGATCCAATCGCATGCCGGGCTTATGCAGTTCCGCGGTGTGATCGGCCTCGTGAAGCGAGAGGTTTTGATAGCCGACCGCGGCTCGGGCTTCGGCCAGGCGCTCGGGCGAGGGCATTTGCTTTTCGCGCCGCGCGCGGCGCCACAGTCTTACGTAGGGTCCGACCGTGACGTCAAACGCGCCATCGGTTTGCTCGGCCAGCTTTTGCGAGCGGCTGAGAACGAGCCACAGCGGGTCGCTGACGTGGAGGGGCTGGGTCGTCGGCGCGGCGCGGCTCAAGCGGCTCAGTTCGCTTTGTGGGTCGTAATCGCTCAGGCTGCGATTGAGCTCGGCGACGCGAGAAAAAGCGGCGTCGAAGCCCGCATTTGCAGCCTCCTGGCCGGCTGCGTACAATATGACCTTAAATGGCACGCCCATTTGGGGTTGAGTGGACTCAAACCGCGCCAGCGGCGGTTCGGCCGCCGAGAGCGACCCCAGACCCGAGCACGACCCCAGCACGACACCCCACCCGACGATTGCGGACAACAGTTTCAGCATGGCGCAAAGTCGCGAAAGCGGTTTGAAAACTGGGTCGTGCCGCCCAACTCCGCGTGACTTCGCCCCATTGAAGTTGGCTGTCCGCTGATTCAGACGACGAGTACTTTTTGAGAAGGACTGCTATGCATAGCGTACTCGCGCCCGCTACCCGGGTGCAAATAATGATGGTGAACACCCGGCTTTCGCTCGCTCTTTTGGCCGTAATTGTTCTGAGCCATTCGCTGCTGGCTGCCGATGCCGTGCCGACCAGTCCGGCGGCGGTGAAAAACGCCGATGCCAAGACGGCCGCCGAGATGAAGCCCTATACCGAGGTGATCGTCAACGGCGACGTCACGTTTGACATGATGCCGATCCCCGGCGGCAAGTTCTTGATGGGCAGCCCCGACAGCGAAGCCGGCCGCAAGGAGGACGAAGGTCCGCAGCACGAGGTAGAAATCGAGCCCTTCTGGATGGGCAAGTGCGAGGTGACCTGGAACGAATATGAGATCTGGATGTTCAGCCTGGACGTCCAGCGGCGCGAGTTGGCTAGCGTTGCCGCAACCGACCAGGAAAAGCTGGCCGACGCGGTCACTCGGCCGACTAAGCCCTATACGGACATGACCTTCGGCATGGGCAAGGAAGGCTTTCCGGCCATCTGCATGACCCAGTTGGCCGCCAAGACCTATTGCCAGTGGCTCACCGCCAAGACCGGGCGTTACTATCGTTTGCCGACCGAGGCCGAGTGGGAATATGCCTGCCGGGCCGGCACCACGACTGCCTATTCCTTTGGCGACGACCCGGCCGAGCTGGACGAATATGCCTGGCACTTTGACAACGCGGAAGACGCCTACCACAAGGTCGGCCAGAAAAAGCCCAATCCCTGGGGCCTGCATGACATGCACGGCAATGTAGCCGAATGGACGCTGGACCAGTATATTCCTGATTACTACGGGCAGTTGGTCGGCAAGGTCTCCAAGAACCCTTGGCCCATTCCGACCAAGCTCTATCCGCAGTCGGCGCGCGGCGGTTCGTGGGACGACGATCCTCCGGCGCTGCGCAGCTCGGCGCGACGCGGCTCAGACAAAGATTGGAAACAGCAGGACCCCCAGCTCCCGCAGAGCATCTGGTACTTTACCGACGCCTTGTTCCTGGGCTTTCGCGTGGTGCGGCCGCTGGCCGAGCCGCCGCTGGCCGAGAGGGCCAAGGTCTGGGATGCGGGCGCCGACAAGTAGCGGCGTCAACAAATAACGGCGCCGACAAATAACGGCGTCAGGCAACAACGAACAGCCAACCTCTCGAAACAAGACTCCCCACGAACCGGAGAACCGATCCATGAGCGATTCGCCCTCTGTCACCCCGGGCCAGGCCAACGACGCCACACGGCGCGAGTTCATCAAGACCTCGACCGCGGTGGTCGCCGGAGCGCTGGCCGCCAACCTCTCGATCGCGCGCACGGCGCACGCTGCCGGCGACGACGAGATCAAGATCGCGCTGATTGGTTGCGGCGGTCGTGGGTCGGGAGCTGCCAAACAGGCTCTGTCCACCCAAGGCAAGGTCAAGCTGATCGCCATGGCTGACCTGTTTGAAGATCGTTTGGCCTCCAGCCACAAAGAGCTGATGTCGCAAGAGAGCGTGAAGGACCGCATCGACGTGCCCGAGGACCGGCGCTTTGTCGGTTTCGATGCCTTCGAAAAGGCCCTGGCTGCCGGCCCGGACCTGGTGATCCTGGCCACTCCACCCGGCTTCCGCCCGATTCACTTCGAAGCCGCCGTGAAGGCCGGCAAGCACGTGTTCATGGAGAAGCCCGTGGCCACCGACGGTCCCGGAGTGCGCAAAGTGCTGGCCGCGGCCGAAGAGGCCAAGAAGAAGAACCTGGGCGTCGGCGTCGGTTTGCAGCGCCGCCACCAGGCCCTCTACCTGGAAACCATCAAGCGATTGCAGGACGGCGCTATCGGCGAGATCGTCGACTCGCGCGTCTATTGGAACGGCTCGACTCCCTGGGTTCACAAGCGCGAGGACCTGGAGAAGAAGTACGGCCGCAAGCTCTCGGAGATGGAGTATCAACTGCGTAACTGGTACTACTTCACCTGGATCTGCGGCGACCACATCGTCGAGCAGCACATCCACAACATGGACGTGATCAACTGGCTGAAGAATGCCTATCCGACTAAGGCCAGCGGCCTGGGCGGTTGCCAGGTGCGCAAGGGCAAGGACTACGGCGAGACGTTTGACCATCACGCCGTGGAATTTGAGTTTGCTGACGGCACGCGGATGTTCAGCCAGTGCCGCCACATTCCCGGCTGCTGGAACAGCGTCTCGGAGCACGTTCACGGCACCAAGGGCACGGCCAATATCGGCGCGGGGCAGATTCGCCCGACCGGCGGCGACGCCTGGCGCTATCGCGGAGCCACGCCCGACCCTTACCAGGTCGAGCACGACGACCTGTTTGCCAGCATTCGTGCCGGCAACCCCATCAACGAAGCCGAAGCCGGCGCCAAGAGCAGCATGACCGCCATCCTCGGCCGTCTGGCAACCTACTCGGGCAAGGAAGTGACCTGGGACCAGGCGCTCAACAGCCAGATCAATCTGGCGCCTGAGGAGTTTTCGTTCAACGCCACGCCCAAGAGCGTGCCCGACGCCAACGGTCTATACCCGTTGGCCGTGCCGGGCATCTCCAAGGTGGTCTGACGCCGTGGCTGGGACCTCGAAGGGACAACAAGCAATCGCGGCGCCGCGCACTGTGCGCGGCGTCGCGATTTTTATTGGCGTTCCACCAGTCGTGTTTGCGATCGCCGCCTGCTTGATCGGCCTGGCATCGCCCTGCCTGGCTGCCGACGACTGGGCGCCGATTGCGCGGACCTTGCCGCCGCCGGGCGTCGAGGTGCCTGCCGAGCGACTTGCCAAGCTCGAGGCAGACGCCAAGGACCTCGACGCGCGGATTGCTAAACAGATACCGCTCGGCAGCGGCAACGGTGGCTGGGAGGACATCTCGATCCTGACCAAGGCGGTGCGATTTGCGATCGAGCTGAACGAATTCCACGCTCCGGGCGACGTCGACAAGGCGGAGGAACTGCTCGTGCTCGCCCGGGAGCGCTGCGAACAACTTGTCAGGCGAGAAGATCACTGGCGCACCGACAAGGGGCTGGTGGTGCGCGGCTATTACAGCCGGGTCGATGGATCACCGCAGCCGTATGGTCTGGTGGTTCCCGAGTCGGTCGAATGGAATACCACCACTGGCCGCAAGTTCCCCCTTTATGTTTGGCTTCACGGTCGCAACGACAAGCTTTCGGACCTGAACTTCATCCACGAGCGATTGCACAAGCCGGGGCAACTAAAATTAGACGACGCGGTGGTGCTGCACCCCTTCGGCCGCAGTTGCCTCGGTTGGAAGAGCACGGCCGAAGTGGACGTGCTGGAGGCGATCAAAGCAGTCAGCAGAAATTATCCGATCGATCCCAATCGGGTCGTGCTGATGGGCTTCTCGATGGGGGGCGCGGGCGCCTGGCACCTGGGCGCTCACTATGCCGAACGTTGGGCGGGCGTGCACGCCGGCGCCGGGTTTGTCGACGTCGCCCGATACCAGCACCTGGCGCCGGCCGAATTTCCGCCGCGATACGAGCAAGCGCTGTGGGGCGTCTACGACGTGCCCGACTACGTGCGGAATCTTCTGCATGTGCCCCTGGTGGCCTACAGCGGGGAGCTCGATAAGCAGAAGCAGGCTGCCGACATCATGGCCGAAGCCTTTGCGGCCAACGGCCGTGGGCTGGTGCACTTGATCGGACCGGGTATGGGGCACAAGTATGCCGAACCGCAATGGCAAGAGGTCCTGTCCCGGATGCGGGCCGCCGCGGAACAGGGCCTCGACGATCAGCCGCGGCAGGTTTCCCTGCAAACGCGCACGCTCCGTTACGGGCGACTGCACTGGGTCGAGGCGCTGGGGCTGGAGGAGCACTGGCGCGACGCCCGGATTGATGCCGAGTTGCCTGACGAGAAAGCGCGGCTCAAAGATGCGACCCTGACCGTCACGACCAAGAACGTCACGGCACTGCGGCTCACGCCGCGTCTCGGGTTACCTCGCATCACCATCGACGGGCAGACACTCGACGCAAAACCCTCGCCAATGCCGTTGAAGCGCGAAGGTGGAAAGTGGTCGTTCGCCGAGCCCGACAAGGCAGAGCCATTGACCAAGCGGCCCGGTTTGCAAGGGCCGATCGATGACGTGCTGATGGAGCCATTCCTGGTGGTCGTGCCTAGCGGCGCAGGTAAGCATCCGCAGGTGGAGCGATGGGTGAAGTTTGAGCTGGATCACTTTCGCCGCCGCTGGCAGGCCGTTTACCGCGGGCGCCTGCGCGAAAAGCGCGATATCGACGTGACCGACGACGACATCCAGCAGTATCACCTGCTGGCTTGGGGCGATCCGCAGTCCAATCCATTGATCGCCCGGGTCGCCGACAAGTTGCCTGTTACGTGGCGGGGTGACACCGTGGGCGGCGGCGAACGCCGCTTCGACGCGGCGAGCCATGTGCCGCTGGCGATTTATCCCAATCCGCTCAACCCCCAGCGGTACCTGGTGCTCAACAGCGGTCCGACGCACCGCGAGGCACACGACCGGACCAACTCGCTGCAGAATCCCAAACTGCCGGATTGGGCCTTGGTGGACGTCACCGTGCCGCCCGATGGCGAGCATCCCGGCCGGGTGGTGGCGGCCGACTTCTTTGACGAGGCCTGGCAGTTAAGGCCGGTCCGCTAGCCGAGCGGACATTGCCGGAGCGAGACCATTCCGGACGTCCCAGCGGCTTGACGATGGCGCTGACCAAGTCTGGTCGTACCGATTGCGCTCGGGGGCGCGACTCGGGATTCTAGATGCGGACCGCTTGATTGTCCGCATCCGGCCGGTTTTGCGAAGTAGAGTTTTCATATCAGGGAAGGTAGGGAGATTTTTCTCGTTCGTTGTAGGCCGCCGTCGGGGCGGCGATTTGCCCAGACCGAGTCTCATTGCCGCGCGGGTGAAACCATGATCGCTACACAGGCTCGCCGAAGACGTCGTGGCGTGGTGGCCGTGGAGGCCGCGGTGACGCTGCCGGTGCTGATCATCGTGATGTTCGGCATGTGGGAAGTGGGCCGGCTGATCCAGGTCAACCAGGTGGTGAACAACGCGGCCCGCGAGGGCGCGCGGCTGGCCGCCGGCGGATATGTGGACGGCACTCCGGTGACGGTGACCATGGTGCAGCAGGCCGTGCGCGACTACCTGTCGGCATCGGGAATTCCCACCGCGGCTTCGGCAGGCGCCACGGTGACGCTCACCTGTCTGGCCACGCCGACTTGGGTCAATCCGTCGGATGCTTTGCCGTTGGACGCGTTCACCGTGCAGGTCACGATTCCCGCGGGCGCCGCGTTTAACAGCCTGACGTGGTCCCTGGCCACGCGGTTTACTGGGGTCAATCAGATGTCGACGACCGTCACCTGGCGGTCGATGAACGACGTGAGAATCTCGGTCGATGCCGCACTGCCGTTTTGAGCGAACGTATAGCGAGGTAAATGGCCATGAGAACTTCCAGCCGAAACGCCGCACAGCGAGGAGTCTTCCGCCGCTCGGGGCGGTCTGCCGTCGAGGCGATGCTGGTGCTGCCGGTCGTGATCACGTTTCTGTTCGGCATTCTGGAATACGGTCGCTACGTGATGACGATGCAGGTGCTGACCAACGCGGCCCGCGAAGGGGCTCGCTACGCCCTGACCCATACGCAGCCGGTCACGGTTGCCAACCCAGTGGGCGGCGGCCTGACGACCTATGGCAACGCCACGACCGATGTGACCAACGTGATCAACAAGGCCCTCGGCGGCCAGTCGCTGGTGGGGCAGACCGTGCAAATCTATTTGTCGGACAGCTTGGGAAACAACATCGGCAACTGGAACAACGCCCAGGCCGGAAATCTGGTCTGCGTGCGGATCTCGGGCAACTACCGCGTCTTGCTGGGAACGATGCTCTATTTGCCCACCAACATTCCGGTCTCGGTGCGCTCGGCGATGCGCAGCGAGAGCAACTAACGGTCGTGAGCCGCTATTGAGCGGGTGAGGGAACCATGAGACACACCATGCGAAGTCATCGTGCGAACCGCCGAGCCATCGTGCTGCCGCTGATCGTGGTCAGCCTGCTGGCATTATTGGCGTTTGTGGCCTTGGCCATCGACCTGGGCATTCTGGCCGTGGCCCGCACTCAGTGCCAGGACGCGGCCGACGCGGCCGCCATGGCGGGCGCCCGAGCCTTGAATGGCGTGACGGCGAACAACAACAACTATTCGGCCGCCGATCCGGCCGCTCGATCCGCCGCCATCGGCAACTCCATCCTGTCGTCGGCGATCCAGAGCAGCCAGGTCGCGGTGGACATCGGTCGCTACACATATTCCACGTCCAACACCCGTTTCGAGGGACAGTTTCCCGGACCCAGCGGCGAAAACTGGAGCATGGCGCGGGCCACGATCACGACCAACGTCGGCAACAGCCTGCCCTTTGCCCGGGTATTCGGGTTTGCGGGCGTGAACTTGCAGGCCATCGCCACGGCCGCGCACCGGCCGCGCGACATCGCGCTGATCGTGGACTTCTCCGGGTCGATGCGCTTCGCCAGCTTGACCGGCGATCCCTACACGGGCAACCGCTCGTCGAACAATGCCGACACGGTCATCCCGCAGTTTGGCCACTATTCGGCCACATCGACCGCGGCCATGACGGCGACCAGCTTCACCAGCCCTTATGAGCAAGCCAACATCACGGCCACCACGTCGGATGGCCGCGGCGCTATCGTCGAGGATTTCTATAGTGATGCCGGCGGCACGGCGGCCTTTACGGCCGCGCCGACCAGCTATGCCACGACGCCCGCCGGTGACAACTTCCTGCGGAAGCAGAACAATAACTCGTCGCAGGCCTATGCCGCCACGGTCAACGAGTTGCGCAGTTTGTCGAACACCAACAACTCGCATCCCAAGGACACGACCTTCGAGGGTACGGGCTACGAGACGGCCGCGTTCAACACCGGCGGCGCGTTCCAGGGCTATACCCGGGGGCCAGGCTACTGGGGCAAGACCTTCTTTGTCTGGCCACCGGACCCGCGCCCGACCAAGGATTGGCGGATCCTGTACTTTGGCACTAGCGACAACTCCAAGCTCTGGAGCACGTCCTCGCCTTACAACTGGCAGGCGCCCAGCGGCAGCACCTACACGATCAACTACACCGCGATCTTGAATTTCATCAAGAACGTCGGTCCCAATCCGTTTCCCAGCACGCTCCGCTCGGGACGGATCTTGTACTACGACGCCATTCCCAGCAGCATCACGGGCACGACGCCCACCAACATGAATGAGCGGTTTTGGAAGGACTACATCGACTACGTGCTGGGTCTGATCCAAACCGGCGGGAGCAGTTGGAGCGTGATCTGCGATAGCGACACGGGGCTGACCGGCTATGGCATGGATTACACCTGGGGTACCCGCAAAATCACGGCGCTATCCAGCCTGACGGCCAACCCCAAGCCGTACATGCACTATGCCGACAACCCGCCCCGGCCGCGAACCCATTTCTGGTTTGGGCCACTGACGATGATCGACTTTTTGGGCAACTATAACATTTGGGGCAGCGTGACCCCCTACGCCTCACGCTACTGTTGGTGGCCGGGCACTTGTCACGAGTCGCCCATGTACGCCTGCAAGCTCGGTCTGCGCGCTGGCTTGACCGACATCTCGAACAATCATCCCAACGACCTGGTCAGCCTGATGTATTTTGCCGTACCCAACGTATCGTCCAGCGACACGGGACGTTTCAATCGGGTGCGGGTGGGGTTGAGCCGCAACTACAGTAGCATGCAGGAGGCGCTGTGGTATCCGCCCTCGACGATCGGCAATTCATCGGCGACGGTCCGCCCGTACGCTTCCGATAACCTCGAAGTGCCGCGCGCGTCCGGTGGTACTTGCTACGCGATGGCCTTGATGCTGGCGTACAACCAGTTCAGCGGCAACGCCGGTTTGCGCACGTACAACACGGCCGAGCCTAGCGGCGACGCCGGCGGCAACGGCCGCAAAGGCGCGCAGAAGATCGTGATCTTTGAGACAGACGGTTCGCCGAATACCAGTGCCACCGCGTCCCTAGTGAACCAGGGCTCGGCCAATAGCTACTATGCGATTCGCTACAACAGCGGTAATCCCGGCGGCAGCGAGTACCCCAGCACAGGCAGCTCGAACGTGACCACGCAGATAAACAGCCTTTGCTCGCAACTGGTCGCCTTGGACTCGGCCTCGCCGCCGGGTCACTCCAGCTCGAACAAGAAGGCCCTGATTCATTGCATCGGTTTCGGACCTGAGTTTGCGCCGGGTGGACCGAATAGCACCACTAACACGGCCATACTGAACACCATGCAAACGCTGGGCAACATCACCGATGGCATGCCCGCCTACAAGATTATTTACGGTACCGAAAGCCAGATCACCACGAAGCTGCAACAGGCCTTGACCCAGATTCTTCAGAGCGGAGTGCAGGTCTCCCTGATCCAATAGGATTTCCCCCCCAATGAAACAGGATGTTTGTCGCAACCAGCGCGCTGTCGCCGTTTTTCACCACGTGACCAAGGTCTATCCGGGCCGTTGGCCGGGGCGCCGCGTCATCGCGTTGGACGACGTCAGTCTCACCGTGCCTTGGGGCCAGGTCTTCGGACTGATCGGACCCAACCGAGCCGGCAAGACCACGCTGGTCAAGATACTGCTATCGATCTGTCACGCCAGCGACGGTCGCTACATGCGGCTCGAGACGCCGGGATCCGACCGCTCGACGCTGGCCAGGGTCGGCTACGTCCACGAGAACCCCGCCTTTCCCCGTTACCTCTCGGCCCGGCAGGTCGTGCACGGCTATGGTCGGTTGTCGGGCGTGCGTGGCGATCTGTTGCGCCGTCGCAGCAGCGAGCTGCTGGAACGGGTTGGCCTGGCCGATCGCGACCACGAGCGGATCGCACAGTTCAGCAAGGGCATGTTGCAGCGACTGGCGCTGGCGCAGGCCCTGGTCAACGATCCGCAACTGTTGGTGCTCGATGAACCTTCGGAAGGCATGGACCTGCCGGCCCGGCGGTTGCTGGACGAGGTGATTCGCGAGCGCCGCGCGCAGGGCCACAGCGTGATTCTGGTCTCGCATGCGCTGACCGACGTCGAACGATTGTGCGACCGGGTCGCCGTGCTGCGTGGCGGGCGGTTGGTGTTCGAGGGAACCGTGGACAAGCTGGCCGGTCACTCCACGAGCGGCGCGGAATCGTCGCTCGAAACGGCCGTGGAACCCCTGTATGAGGAAGCGCTGGCATGAAGGACTCTCCCCGCTTGACGACCGTCTGCTGGCTGGTTCAGGACACCTTTCGCCAGTCGCTGGCCCAGGGCATCTTTTGGGTGCTGCTGGCGGTCAGCGTGCTGTCGATCGCCATTTGCCTGACCATTCATACCTCGGGCCGCGAGACCCTGCGGCAGGGCGAGTACAATCCCGACTTCCTCTCGCGTAGAGACCCCGAGTCGAGCGATGCCCAGAAGCTCAACATGTCCGGCGTGGACGTGGCCAGCGGCGAATTGACACTGGCGTTCGGCGCTATCGACGTGCCGCTGGCTCGCGATACCCGCTCGGCGGTTCACTTTATCGAACTGATCCTGGCCGGCGGCGTGGCCGACACGCTGGGATTGCTGCTGACCCTGGTCTGGACGGCCGGTTTCCTGCCCAGCTTTTTGGAAGGTCGCAACATCGCCGTGCTGCTGGCCAAGCCCGCGCCGCGCTGGGTGCTGATCCTGGGCAAATACCTGGGCGTGCTGGCGTTTGTCTTGTTTCACTCCGTGATTTTCGTGGGCGGAACCTACCTGGCGATCGGCGCGCGGACCGGCTTTTGGGATCCGACCTACCTGTTGAGCGTGCCGCTGCTGTTGTTGCAGTTCTCGATCTTCTTTGGCTTCTCGGTGTTTCTGGCTGTCTGGACGCAAAACGCCGTGGTCTGCGTGTTTGGCACGATTCTCTTCTGGTGCTTGTCCTGGAGCATGAATTTCGGCCGTCACGCGTTGCTGACGGCCGGTGACCTGGTCGCCGACAGCGTGCAGTCGCGCTGGCTCACCTGGCTGGTCGACGCCGGTTATTGGATTCTGCCCAAGCCGGCCGACCTGGGGCTGCTGCTGTACAATGCGTTGGGCGCCGGCGACCACTTTGGCGCCATCCTCAACTCCGATGCGCTGGCGGCTCACGGGTTCTCGATGCTGTTGTCGGTGCTCAGCTCGGCAGCCTTTGCCGTGGTCGTGCTGGCCGTTTCGGCCCGCATGTTCCAGGCGACCGACTACTAAGCCGTTCTGTCACGACCCAATGTTCGAGTTGGGTGGCACTGGCTACGCCAGTGCAAGCCTTGGAGAAGCGGCGCGATGATGAAGCACTGGCGAAGCCAGTGCCACCCGGAAACTGACCTGTGACAGGGCACTAGCCGGTTCCTGACTCTACTCCGCGGACAAGTGCGGTTTCGGACCCCGCACGGGCTACGTATATTGGGCACTTCGCTTGCGATGCCCTTTATCGCCGTGCCCATTCTGCTGTGTGAGTTGAGCGTATGTCCGACGGCCGAGCTGACTCTTCCGCGCAACCTTCCGCTCCCGACCCGACAACATCGGGCGGGTCGGAACACGGCCTGGCGCGCAGCATCGGGCTGGTGCAGGCCACGAGCTTGAACGTGGCCAACATGATCGGCGTGGGACCGTTCATCACGATCCCACTGTTCATAGCGGCGATGGGCGGCCCGCAGGCCCTGGTCGCTTGGGTCGTGGCGGCGGTGCTGGTCCTGTGCGATGGGCTGATCTGGAGTGAGCTCGGCGCGGCGCTGCCCGGCAGCGGCGGGACCTACCACTTCCTGCGCGAGATTTACGGCCGCTACACGGGCGGCCGGCTGATGGCCTTTCTGTTCATCTGGCAGTTTCTGATCTCCGGGTCGCTGGAGCTGGCCAGCGGCTACATCGGCGGCATCAACTACCTGACCTACCCGTTTCCCGAGCTGGAGTCGACGCTGGCCCTGTGGGGCATCCCTCATGGCAAGAGCGCCTGCGCCGCGGTGGCCGCGCTGGTCGTGGCGGTGAGCCTGTGCCGGCACATTCGCTCGCTGGCGGCGCTGGCCGTGTTGTTGTGCGCGGGCACGCTGTTGACCGTGCTGGTCGTGATCGTGGCCGGCCTGGCCAACTTCAATCCGGCTCTGCTCGAGTTTCCGCCCGACGCGTTTCGCTTCGACGCCGCGTTTGCCAAGGGGCTGGGCGCGGCGATGCTGATCGCGATCTATGACTACCTGGGTTACTACAACGTCTGCCACCTGGGAGACGAGGTCGTGGCGCCGGAAAAAACGATTCCGCGCGCCGTGATCATCTCGGTCGTGATCGTGGCCGGCGTCTACCTGACGATGAATCTGGCGATCATCGGCGTAGTGCCCTGGCAGCAGGCAATGAAGTCAGAGAACATCGCCGCACTATTTATGGAGACCTTGTTCGGCCGTCGCGTGGCGATGGGCTTTACGGCCCTGATCATCTGGGCCACGATCGCCTCGACCTTTGTGATGACGCTGGGCTATTCGCGCATCCTTTATGCCGCCGCCCGCAACGGCGACTTCTTTCGGATCTTTGGCTACTTGCACCCGACGGGTCGCTATCCGCTGGTGGCCGTGCTGACGATCGGCGCGCTGACGGCCGTGTTCTGCTTTTTTGAATTGGGCGACGTCATCAGCGCCGCGGTGCTGGTGCGGATCCTGGTGCAGTTCCTCGGTCAGATCCTGGGGCTGCACCTGCTGCGCACGACCCGGCCCGACATCGTGCTGCCATTTCGGATGTGGCTCTATCCCCTGCCCAGCCTGCTGGCGGCCGCCGGCTGGACCTATGTGCTGGTCAGCGCCGAGCACCGCTTCCTGCTGATCGCCCTGGCAGTGATGGTCTCAGGCGCGCTGGTCTATCCAGTTTGGCGCCGCGTGGTGGGAACGCCGGAAATGTCCTGAGCGCGGGTCCCGTTGCGTCCCCTTTATTTCGCGCTTAATTGGTCGGCATGTTCATCGGGCTTTCATAAAATCTGGCTGTTCGTCGCCGCTGGGGCCGTAACTAGAGGGAACCTGGCAGCCCATCAGGCGCAAGTACACACCGAATTGCCCGCGGTGGTGGTACCAATGGTTGAACAGGATCAAGCGCAGAAAGGCGGCCCGCGGCACGGCGAACAGTTCCTTGCCACCCATGGTCATCCGCCAAATTTCGGCCATCCTCGCGTCATCCAGCTGGGGCAACACCCCTCGGACCACTTGGCTGCTTTCCTTCAGGGCATCGAGCACCTGCTTGACGCTCGTGGGCTCGGCAGTTCCTCCACCCGGCGGAGTCCATTCATCTTCGAGCGCGGCCTGCGCGAGGAGGGCGGGCAAGGTGGCTATGTGCAGCGCCAGGTTGCCGGCGGTTTTCGATTTCTCGTGCGGCTTCCAAGAGAGCTTGTCCTCGGGCAGCCGCTCAAGGAACATGCGCGTGGTTTTGAGCTCGTTTTCGAATTCAGCCAAATACGCTGCGGCGATCGACATGGCGGATTCTCCCGTGGTTGAAGAAGTAATGCCGGACGCAAACCTTTTCCGACGGCGCGGTACCTAGCTGTCCCTCGATCCTGGGGAATCGTTAGGCACTGCAATGCCACGCGTGCATATGGATCCAGTGTACGGCCTGCGGCGTGACCTGAAAGCCTCGCGCCGCTCGCCTAAAGCCTATCGCCATTAGTAGGTGGCCGTTTCTGATTTCGTTTTCGGCCACTCTTCCGCGATAATGCCTCTCAGCTCAAGTCGGAGTTGTGGGCTTGCGTCACTGTGACGCACAGGAATGTCGATCGTGTCGCGCGGGCAAAAAGGACCGCTTGTCCTGAAGTAGCCTGCGGACCTGCTTTGAGTATTTCGGCAGTCGGCACGAACCCCACGGTCGCAAGGGCGACGGCGGTGCTTGGAAACCTAGGCCAGGCATAGTCGTCGTGAGACTTTGCGAACAAGCCGAAGAGGCAACCGCTCCGAACCGCGCCCCTGCTAGTCGGGCGACGTGATGCAGGTAGCTGCGCGCGGCACGACCTGGCGGCGTTCGCCCCGTGCCCGACGTGTTCCTCGAAAAAGGGCCGGAGCCAACCTTTTCATTTTGCGTGACAAGCGATGCCCCGGCTCCGCGGGAGGACACGGCGGTGCACTTTTTTAAGTGCTGGGTGATACCGCGCGCATTTCTCCCTCACCCGGCTTGCGTTCCGCAAGCCACCCTCTCCCACGAGTGGGCGAGGGTTCCAAACGCGGCCGACGTTGTTGCAAGGTGGAGGCCGTGGCTGCCGCGACCTCGACATTCGCATCAATCCTGGTACATTTGATGGCGCGACGTGTCGGTTCTTCCGGCCAAGCAAGGCGATAGCCTTGCCAAGGTTTGCGCAGTGAGGCCACGCGATCATGACCAGCCAATCGTGTGTTGGACCGCTCCAGCGTCGCGAGTTCCTCCGTCTGGGGAGACTTGCGCTGGGTGGTCTGGCATTGCCCGACCTGTTGCGGGCCCGGGCCGCGACGACCTCTGCTGCTGCACCGCCCGATACCACTGTGATCCTGTTCTGGATGTGGGGCGGACCGAGCCAGCTTGAGACCTGGGATTGCAAGCCCGACGCGCCCAGCGAATATCGCGGGCCGCTCAAGCCGATCCACACGACCGTGCCGGGGTTGGACGTGTGCGAGGTCTTTCCGCTGCAAGCGAAGCTGGGACACCGCATTTCGCTCGTTCGCTCGTTGCACCACAAGATGTCGTCGCACAACGACGGATCGATCGAACTGCTCACCGGCAAGACCCCGGCCAAGGAAGACCCGACCTCGACGGCCAAGAGCGACCATCCTGACTTTGGCATGGTTGCCAGCCGCCTGCGCGGCGCGCCCTCCAGCGGTCTGCCGGCCTACGTTGGCATTCCACGAGTGCCGTTCATGGTGCAGCCGACCTACCTGGGCATGACGCATTCAGGATTTGCCGCGGGAAATCCGGCCGTTCCCGGATTTAAGCCGCCTAATCTGGCGCTCGACGCCGGCATCAACGGCGCGCGGCTGGGAGACCGCCGGCACCTGGTGGGCCAGCTCGACCGCCTGCGCCGGGCGGCGGACCTGCGCGGAGCTTTCGACGCGACCGATCAGTTTCGCGATCAGGCGTTTCAGCTACTCACCAGCACGGCGGTGGCCGACGCTTTTGCCCTGGAGCGAGAGTTGCCCGAGACCCGCGAACGCTACGGTCGGCACCTGTGGGGTCAGAGCTGCCTGCTCGCCCGGCGGTTGGCCGAGGCTGGCGCGAGCGTGATCACCATCGACGCCCTCTCGCCTGTGCCGACCAATCCGATCTATTTCAGTTGGGACGACCACTCGAACCCGGCCACTGGTTGGAACCTGGAAGGGGCGATGCGGTGGCGAGCGCCGTTCATGGACCAGGGCCTCTCGGCCTTGATCGAGGACATCTACCAGCGCGGCCTGGACCGCAAGGTCATGGTCGTGGCGGTGGGCGAATTTGGCCGCACGCCCCGGCTGGCCAGCCCCCAGGGCGTGTTGGGCCGCGACCACTGGCCCAGCGCCCAAAGCGCGCTGGTCTCGGGCGGAGGGCTGCGGATGGGTCAGGTCATCGGCGCGACGACGTCGAAGGCCGAGTACCCGGTCGAGCGGCCCCTGGCGCCGCAGGACCTGCTGGCCACGATCTATCGCCACCTGGGCATCGACAGCCAGGCGGCGCTGGTCGACTTCACGGGCCGGCCGGTCCATATTCTGCCGCACGGCGAGCCGATCCGAGAGCTTGTCTAGCAGTCTTTCGTCCACCGGGTTGCTAGCGATTCGGTGCGCGCAACCCCCTTGTGGCGTATGCCATGTCGGCGAGGGAGGGGTAAAAGAACCTTGTTTCGTGCAAAAACTCTTTGACATACCGCATAGCGCGACGTTATACTCTGCCCACACCGCAAGGTTGTAAGGAAAGAGGTCGCGGCCGAGGGACCCGGTCCGCGGAGTTACGAGTTACCGAGTCGCCCGCATCACGAACGATGCGGCGCACTCCAGTGATGGGCTGATGGCGCCGGCTTAGGTGGCTGGCGGTTGGAACGGATTCGCAATTCAGTCTTGCTACGCACCAGGTCCCGCTAATGCGTCATTCTAGGGGTCTCTCTTAGGCCCCGCCTGTCAGCCGCCGAGCGAACAGCTCGCGTGGCTGCTTCTCCAAAGTTAATCGACGGTCGCGTTGCGTCCTTGCGCGCTGACTGTCGCTGGTAGATATCTGCGTTTTGCCCACCCCCTGCGCTTTTAGCGACCTTATATCAGGATAAATAATATGACCGGCCGCACCACCCGCCTGCCCGCTTCGCACACCTCAACTCACTCGTCAGCCACGGCATCGACCCGTTCTCGACGCGGGGCACGCTGGTTTCATCGCGCTCTTTTGGTTGCGGTAGGTTTCGCCGCCCTGATCACGTTCGCCAACTCGGCCCGGGCAGACGTGCTGTTTTACGAGGATTTTCAGGGCTACAACAGCTTTCCGAACCAGCAGCCCGAAGGGTATCCGTCGAACCAAGGTCTGCCGCTGCAATCTGAGGGCGCGAAGGAGTATTGGTATGGCGGCCGGTTCCAGGATTCGGACAACGCCTCCATCAACAATGCGCTAGGTGTACAAAAGAATGGTGGCGGCACCGACAACACGCATGTTGGCCTGGTCTCGGACGATGTTGGCATGCTGTTTCACATCAGCACGCTGGGCCTGACCTCGGCCTCGCTCAGCTTTGACTGGCGGACGCTGTGGACCGCGTCGTACGACCGTTTGCGGGTCGGAATCTTCGTGGGCAACCTGAACTTCGGCAACAGCCGCTTCCAGGACTTCTTCGCATCGTCGAACGAGAACTACTTCTGGAGCCCGGGTTGGACCCAGATTCTGGCCGGCAATAGCGATGCCTGGCATCACGCGCTGGCGGCGCTGCCGCTGGGCAAGGCCGATGTCTGGGTCGCTTTTTGGCAAGACGGCGCCTATTGCAGCTATGGCCTGGTGGACAACATCAAGGTGGACTGCACGGGTCCCAACGTGCCGGAGCCCTCGACCTGGGTGATGGCTGTCTGCGGAGCTGTGGGCTGCGGGCTGTGGCATCGCCGCGGCAGGAAGTCATCGGCTACCGTGTAAATCCTATGAGTGATTTGAGTTGGGGCACGTCCAAGCAGCCGGGTCACGGAACGGATTGCGTTAGGTTGCGACGCAATGGATCGGGGGGTTGAAAAAGTCTACGGTGTAAATACACTCTACCCCCTAGAGGGACCGTTTTCCCCAGCAATGACCGCTGGTCGCCTGTTGCTCCGCACCACGATTTGCCAAATAGGATGGCCCGCTCATGAAGACCACAAAATCGTTGCTCCTTCTCGCCGCCGTCCTGGCGGCGTGGCCGGCCTCGGCCGCCTCGGTCAGTTTCAGCTTCACCAACGGCAGCCATTCGGCCACCGCATTGTTTGAAAAAAGCGGTGGCAATCTGGTCGTTACTCTGACCAATACTTCGACCTACGACGCGCTGGTGCCGGTCGATATTCTTACAGGTGTGTACTTCAACGTCGTGGGCGACCCGCTGCTGACGCGTATCTCGGCGCTGGTTCCCGTGACGAGCTCTGTATTTGAGATTGGCTCCGGCACGGACGTTACCCCCGGCGATCGCGTCGTGGGCGGTGAATGGGCCTATCTCAACAATCTGGTCGACGTGCCGCCAAACAACTCCGGCCTGTCGTCGGTAGGCCTCGGAGTTTTCGGCCCCGGCGATGTATTTCCCGGTTCCAACCTGCAAGGTCCCGCTAGCCCCGACGGCGTGCAGTTTGGCATCACTTCGGCAGGCGACAACCTGACCACGGGCAATGGCGGCATCAGCGGATCCTATCTGATCAAGAATGCCGTCGTGCTGACCCTGGGCAATTTCTCCGGAGAGCCGGACGCCAAGATCCAGGGCGCTCGTTTCCAATACGGAACCTCGCTGGACGAGCCGCAATACGACGGCCTTACGCCCGAACCCTCAACGCTCGCCCTGGCAGGACTAGGCACGGTGGTCTTGGCCGTGCATGCCGCTCGACGCCGCCGACGAATCGACGGTTAAGTCTCACCTGAGATGAGCGACCCGGTTTAACCGCGCACGTACGGGTAAATAACCAGCCCGGCGATCGCTGCCGCCAGCACCAACACCGGCTCGGGTAGTTTTCGTCTCCAGGCCAGGAGCGCCAGCGTGACGATCAGGATGCCCAGCTTTGGTAGCTCGGGCCGCCAGAGGTCGTCTAACAGCGTCCGGCGGCCGAGCACCACGACGGCGCCACAAATCGCGCCGATCGCCGCGGCGGTCACGCCTTCGACAAACGCCACGATGCCGGGTCGCTGGCCGTAGCGTTTGAAAAACGGCGCCGGCAGAATCGTGAACAGGTAACACGGCAGGAAGGTGGCCAATGAGGCCAGGCCGGCGCCGGCCAGACCATCTACCAGATAACCGATGAAGCCCACGGTGATGACGACCGGGCCGGGCGTGATCATCGCCACGGCGACCGCGTCCAGAAATTGTCGGTCGTCCAACCAGGCATACTCTTTGACCACGCCGCTGTATAGAAACGGCACGATCGCCAGTCCGCTGCCAAACACGAACGCGCCGGCCTTGGTAAAGAACCAAAATATCTGCGACAGCGTTTCGGTGTCGTGGCCCCCCAGGTCAAATCCGGCGCCCGCCACGAGCGGCGCGGCGGCTGCCGCGGCCGGTGAACTCCGCCTCGGCGTGCGCAATAGCCAGACCAGCAAACCTGCGCCCAGAAAGAAGCCGATGTACTCGGTCTCTGTGGCAATCGTCACGACGGCGCTGGCAGTGGCCACCGCGCCCAACAACCAATCCGCGCCGATCGTCTTGCGCACCAGCTTGACCGCGTGGAAGGCGATGATGCCGATCACGCAGGCGCCGACGCCATAGAACACCGCTTGCATCCAGCTCAAACCGCCATAGGCCTGATACGCCCAACCGAGCGCCACGACGATAACAAACGACGGCAGCACGAAGGCCACGCCGGCCAACGTTGCGCCGAGCACACCGTGGTGCACGTAACCCAGGTAGATGGCCAGCTGCGCGGCCAGCGGGCCGGGCGCCAACTGCGCCAGCGCCAGCCCTTCCTTGTAGTCGGCCTCTGAGATCCAGTTCCGCCGCTCGACCAGATCGCGGTGCATGAACCCGACCAGGGCCACCGGTCCGCCAAAGCCCAGCGCACCGAGCTTGAAGAAATACGCGGTCAGCTCCGCCAAGGTATAAGGCGCGCGGGGAGGCGCCGCGCAAGGTCCTGCGGGTGTTGCATTGTCTGCGGACACGTCGTGACCTGCGAGTGGAAGGACAGCACGTAGCGGGGCCGCCGCGCGCGGTCATTCTAGCGGCCGCACCGCGAATGATTAAGGCCGACTCCGGCCGGACGTCCGCGACATTCGGCCGGTGGTCATGGCGCGGCACCCGCGATACACTGTTCGCGCAAGGTCGCAACGACCTTCGCGATGAGATCAGGGATACACCACGGCGCAACGACCGGCCGAGACAATTCGCGGAGATTATCACATGGCATGGCTGCTGCTGTTTGTCGCCGGACTGTTTGAAATGGGTTGGGCGATCGGACTCAAGTACACCGAGGGCTTTACCCGCCTTTGGCCTACCGTGGCCACCGCCGCTTCGATGCTGGTCAGCCTGACACTTTTAGGCCTGGCACTTAAGACGCTGCCGATTGGCACCGCCTACGCCGTTTGGACCGGCATCGGCGCAGTGGGCACCGTGATCCTGGGCATCGCGCTGTTTGGCGAGAGCGCCGACTTGCCGCGGTTCGTTTGCATCGGCCTGATCATCGCCGGCATCCTCGGGCTGAAAGTCGTCTCGCGCGAGCCAGCCGATCCGGCGCCTCTGTCAGCCCACGCTAACGCTAAGCCGTGACGGAGTTCACGTGTTGATGCGCGCCGCGCAAAGCGTTGCGCGCTGGCTGCCGGTCGCGCAACCTTGACGGCCCTCTGCCGGCAGGAGTGACTCGAATCGTTGCGCTGCGCATCATCTCTGTTGCGCAATTGGCCGCGCAACTGCCGCTTGGCAGCTTGGTGCGTCCGGGTGTGGGTCAAACCCCACCGCGAAGAAATGTCTGCGAGTCGCGTTGCGCCTGAGATTTCAGGGGTTTGCGCAGCTTCCTCCGCTCGGGGGACTTGTCGAAAAAAACGGTGGACGCAGAAGGAATTGCATTGCAACGCGGATTCGCCGCGCTATATTGCAAGCGCAACCGCGGAGTGTCGCTCGCTTCTTGTGGCCAACCTCTTATCTGCCACGAAGCGATCGCCAGGCAAGCTTCGCCACGTGCAGCCGCAGGGATCTGAGGCGGTGTGCACGCACTTCCCGATTTCTTGGTTCACCGCTTACGGAACACGGTGCGCCTGAAGTCTCACACGTTTCATCGAGGAGGCATTCCATGTCTGCGTCACACCGTATCGTTTCATCGCGCTTTTGGAACCACGCCGCGCGCAGGGCTGCGCCGCGCACGCTAGCAAGACGTCGCCCCTGTGCTCAGCTGGAAACGCTCGAGCGCCGTGACCTGATGACCGTCGGCATTCGCGCTCTTGACGGTTCGAACAACAACCTCGCGCATCCCGACTGGGGCGCTGTCGGCGCTGATCTGCTGCGTGTTGCTCCGGCCGAATACGCCGACGGCCGCGCCGCGCCCGCCGGCGCCGATCGGCCCAGCGCCCGCGCCGTCAGCAACGCCCTGGTCGAGCAGGACGGCGACGTGCTGAACGACCGCGACCTCTCGGCCATGGTCTATGCCTGGGGGCAGTTTCTGGATCACGACTTGGACCTGACGCCCGCCGGTAGTCCCGCCGTCGCCTTCAATGTCGCCGTGCCCAAGGGAGATCCGGAGTTTGACCCGACGGGAACCGGCACCAAGACAATCGGCCTGACTCGTTCACTATTTGATTCGGCGACCGGGACGTCGGCGGCGAATCCTCGCCAACAGATTAACACGCTGACGGCTTTCATCGACGGTTCGCAGATTTATGGCGTCGACGCGGCCCGGGCGAAAGACCTGCGGACCCTGAGCGGCGGTCAATTGAAGACCAGCGAAGGCAATATGCTGCCCTACAACAGTGGCAACTGGCCCAACGACAATGCGACCGGACTGCCATACGATTCGCTGTACATGGCTGGCGACGTTCGGGCGAATGAAAACATTGAGCTGAGCTCGATGCAAACCTTGTTCGTGCGAGAGCACAATCGGTTGGCCACCCGTTATGCCGCCGCCAATCCGTCCTGGTCGGATGAGCAGGTGTTTCAGGCCGCGCGGCGGATCGTCATCGGAGAGCTGCAGACGATCACCTACAACGAGTTCCTGCCCGCGCTGTTGGGCGACAACGCGCTGTCGCGGTACCGGGGCTACAACCCCAATGTGAATCCGGGCATCACCAACGAGTTCTCCACCGCCGGATTTCGCGTGGGACACAGCATGCTAGGGGCCGACGTCGAGTTTCTCGACAACCGCGGCATCGAAGTGCGCGATGAGGTCGAGCTGCGAGACGCGTTCTTCAATCCGGAACTGCTCGGCGAAACGGGCATCGACGGAGTGCTGAAATACCTGGCCTCGGATCCTGCTCAGGAGATCGACAGTACGATCGTCGACGACGTGCGCAATTTCCTCTTTGGTCCTCCGGGCGCCGGCGGATTCGACCTGGCTTCGCTGAATATCCAGCGAGGTCGTGACCACGGCCTGGCCGACTACAACGCCACGCGCGTGGCCTACGGGCTGCCGGCCGTGACCAGCTTTGCCCAGATCACCAGCGACGTGGCCAAGCAGCAGGTCCTGGCCAAGACCTATGGCAACGTCAACAACGTCGACCTCTGGGTCGGTGGATTGGCCGAGGACCACGCCCGAGGCGGCAGCATGGGACCGCTTTTCAAGGCGATCCTCGTCGACCAGTTTCAGCGGCTGCGTGACGGCGACCGCTTCTGGTACCAGCGCGACCTGAACCGCAGCGAGTTGTCGCAGGTGGAGAGCACCAGCCTGGCCGACGTGATCCGCCGGAACACGACCACGGTCAATTTGCAGGACAACGTGTTCCGCTTCCACACGGAGATTTCCGGACGCGTGATTGCCGACACCAACCGCGACGGCCGCATCGGCGGTCGTGACCAGGGACTGCGCGGCATCACGGTGGAACTCGTGGACCTGAACGGGAACCTGATGGCCTCGACGGTCACCGGGCGCGACGGCTCATACACGTTCGACAACGTCGAGTTTGGCACGTTCCGCGTGCGGCTGGCATTGCCCGGCAACGTGCAGCAGATCACGCGCGATCCGCGTGCGATCGACATCACGCGAAGCCAGAACGTGGGCGGAGTGAATTTTGGCGTGAAGCTCCTGTCGTTGCAGCTCCCAGCAACGGCGGCCCAGAGCGCCGCGGCGACGGACGAGGTGCTGGCGTCTCTCGATGCCTCGCTGCCGGCTGCCTAGGGCGAGGGCGCGAAGGTAGGCGCGCCCCAAGCTTGGAGCTTACGTCATGACCGGCGCCGGTCGCGGAGGGATCCGCGGCCGGCGTCGGGCTTTTTCAAGCGGGGGCAGCGTGCGCGCGCCGTTTGCGCCGCCGGGCGCTGCCGGCGAACCACAATCCCACGGCGCCGCTGGCGGCCAGGATGATCGTGGCTGGCTCGGGCACGGCCAGCGGCACCCCTTGCAAGACCAGCCGCGGAGCCAGGTCGGCGTTGCCCTCTTTGGAGTAAAACTGGGCCAGCCGCACGTTGACGTTGGTCTGCTCGAGGATAATCGTAGCGATCGACGTGTCGGCCAGTGTTCCCCACTGCGAAAGGAAATTCAGGAATACGGCCAGGTTCGCGTTGTTGAACGTGAGGGTCGTGCCCGCCGCCGAGGCCGGCAGGGTGAACTCACCCAGGCTGAGCACATGGTCGACGTCGCGAGAGTTCGGGTTGATGCCCAGCGAGTACGAGTGGCCGTCGAAGGTCAGGCCCGGCGTCGTGGCGAAGTCCAGGTTCAGCTCATTCCAGTTGACGTTCGGCGCGTCGGGCTCGATCCCGTAAACCCGAAAAGTGTGGTTGCCCAAACTGGCGACCGCAGTGGTCAATTCCAACCGCGCGTCGGTGAGAGAATTTGGCGTCAGGTGCGCCAGGTCGAACTTGAGCACGATCATCTCATTGACGTTGCTGCTGGCCTCTGCCCAGCGGCTGTTGAGCGTGGCCGCAGTGCCATTGCCGCCGCTAGTGGCCGTGTCGCCGCCGTTCTCCGTGACATAACCGTCGGCCCCGCGGCCTTGCGCCGTCGAAATGCGGATCGACTCGGTGTTGGTCACCGGGTAGGCGTTAGGCGTGAGCGACTGCAAATAGTTCTCCAAGTAGGTGTAGCCGTTGACGGCCACCAAGTTGTTGATCGCTTGCCCGGGGGCAAAGCCGCTGGCCGTGGCGAACCAGTCGGGAACGCCGTCGTTGTTGACGTCGGCGCTCGACACGCCGTGGGCCAGCGTCGGCCACCCCCCCTGCTGATTCTGCGAATCGATAATCGAGCCGTTCTGATTGATCACGTCGCGAATCGTATTGCGGTCGTGGGCGTCGGCCACCCGGTTGGCGCCGGCGTGGCTCATGACTTCGATGTAAGCCGTCCGCGGGTCGGTCGTATTGACGGGCGAGAGATTCACACGCGAACCCAGCGGCGTGTAGCTGCCATTGACCAACGTGGGACCGCTGGCCGCCTGACTGTCCAGCAGTCCGTTCTTGTTAGTGTCGTGATAGTTGTCGGAAAAGTAGATCTTCGTGTTGGTCGTGTCGGGCTCGTAAAGAGCGCCCGCGGACGTGCTCGGGCCGTCAATGCCGTAGTTGCCCACGTAGTTCATCTGCAAGGGGTTGTCGGCCGAGCTGTAGCCGTACTTGAATCCGGGGTTCGAGATCACATTGTTCACGAAGTCTAGCTTGACCGAGTCGCTTGGTCGCGGATTGCGGCTGTCGTTGTTGGCATACAGGTTATGCGCGTAGGTGATGTTATTGCCGCCGATCAGCGAGCCGTAGCCGTGCTCCCCTTTCGGATGGCCCGCGTCGCGCAGTGCGTCGGTGATCATCGACCATTGCACGGTCACGTTGTTCGAGGCGTTGGTGACCGAGAGGGTTTCGTCCACGCCCCAGGAGGCCGTGACGTGGTCGATCATGATGTTCTTCGAGTTGTCGACCCAGAGCGAGTCGGGCTCGTAGGTGTTGTTGGGCACTTGGGTGTTGGTGTCACCCACGCGAAATCGCAGGTACTGCACCACCACGTCGTGAACGCCGACCATGTGGGTCATGCGGTCGGCCAGGGTGATGCCGCCCCCCGGGGCCGATTGCCCGGCGATCGTGATATTGGACTTGTTGATCAGCAGGTCCGACTGCAAATGGATGGTGCCGTCCACCTGGAACAGGATCGTGCGCGGGGCGTTGGCGGTCTCGATCCCGCGGCGCAGACTGCCGGCGCCCGAGTCGTTGAGATTGGTGACGTAATAGACGTCGCCGCCGCGGCCTCCCGTGGCGTTGCGCCCGACCCCCTCGGCCCCCGGAAAGGCGATCTGGGCGTTGACCGTCTGGGGCGCTGCGATGATCCAGACGACGATCGCCGCCGCCAGGACCTGTCGCCCCGCAATGCGCAGCAGTTGGTACAAAGCGCGTGCCCCCATAGTTCGTGTTCCGTCCGTCGGTCCGGCCTCCGACGCCGCGTGGTAGCATAGTCGGCATGCCCGCATCTCGCAATTTGAACGCGGGCCGGGCGACTTGGAGAGCGCCCGCCGCATGCCGGTAGTGGTCTGGTGCGGTTGACAGCCCCGCGCCCTGGGGTCAAGCTCCAGGGCGGTTGCATCGCCAGGGGGCTGGAAGCCAAAATGGCTACGGTCCTGCTGGCCAATCAGAGGCCAGACCTGCCGGTCGAGCGACGCCGGTGCTAACGGCCGATCCAATCAAGGAAATTTGCCCATGCGGTCATTTGTTTGCCTGTTGTTTGTGAGCGGCAGCGTGTTGACCGCTCCGTTGGCGCCAGCTCGCGCCGCCGATGTTTCATTGCAAGCCGGATTCGGCGTGGTGGACATCACCCCCAAGCTCGATGGCAAGCAGCCGATCTGGCTGGCCGGACTGGAAATGAACCGCCAGGCCAAACAGATCCACGATCCGCTCTTCGCCCGGGCCGTGGTCCTCGGCGACGGCAAGCAGAAGATCGCGCTGGTCTCGATCGACTCGATCGGCCTGCCCTACCCTGCTGTGCAAAACGCGCGGGCCGAGCTCAAGGAATTTGGCTACGTGCTCGTGGCCAGCACCCATTCGCACGCCACGCCAGACGTGGTCGGCATCTGGGGGCCATCGGCGGGCGTCTCCGGAGTCTCGACCGATTATGTCCAGCAGGTCGAACAGGGCATCGTCGCGGCGGTGCGCGACGCCGACAAGTCGGCGGTCGCCGCCAAGGCCGAGTATGGCACGGCCGACGACCAGAGCCTGCTGGGCGACTATCGCCTGCCCAAGGTCTATGACAGCGTGATTCGCGTGCTCCGCTTTAGCCGCGTGGACGACGACAAGCCGCTGGGCATCCTGGTCCAATGGAACAGCCACGGCGTCGAGCCAAGCAAGAATCCGCAAGTGACGCGAGACTTCATGGGCGTGGTAGTCGACACGCTCGAGAAGCGCCATCATTGCCCGGCGGTTTACTTTCAAGGCGCCATTGGTGGTCTGATGGGCACGCCTAACGTCACCATACGCGACGAGGCGGGCGAGGTCGTGCGCGATCCGTTCAAGCTGATCCAGGTTGCCGGCGAGGCCATCACTGGATTGGCTGACCGAGCATTGGACAAGGCCGAGCCGATTCGTCTCACGCCGCTGGCGGCCTACGCCCGGCCAACCATGATCCCGTTGGCCAACGAAGGATTTCGTCAGGCGCGGGCCGCGGGCATCCTGGCGCGAACGTCTTATCTCTGGACCGGCAATCGCGACCAGCGTGGCGATGCAGTGCCGGCGGGTAAGACCGATCCCAACGAAGCGCTCGAGAGCGAGGTCGCCTATCTGAGGCTTGGCGAGCTGCACGTGGCCGCGATCCCCGGCGAGCTCTATCCCGAGCTGGTCTACGGCGAGTTTCAAGACCCGGTCGACCCGGGCGCGGACTATCTGGACGCGCCGCTGGAGACCCCGATCAGCAAGATTCTGCCGAGCGACAAGATGCTGGTGCTGGGCCTGGCCAACGACGAGTTGGGCTATATTGTGCCCAAGCGGCAGTGGGACGTTGTCGCACCGTTTTGCTACGGACGCACGAGCTCGCAATATGGCGAACGCAACAGCGTCGGACCGGATACCGCGCGGCACCTGATGGAAGCCTTGGCCGACCGGGTGCAGGAAGCCAAATGACTCAGGCGGAGGCGCTCGCCGTGCTTGAGCACCATGAACGATATACCGCCCTGCCCCTCCCGCCCCACCCTATCGAGTCGTCGATCTGATGAGAGCTTCCCAGCAAAGAAGTTTGGCGGTGCTGATTGCCGCCATGACTATTTTTTTGACGGCGAGCACCCCGGCGGCGCGCGCTGCCGACGAGGCCAGCGACGAAGCCGGCTTCGTGCCGATCTTCGACGGGCGGTCGCTCGCCGGCTGGCTGGGTCAGGACATGAGCTTTTGGAGCGTCGAGGACGGCGCGATCGCCGGCACGATCTCGGCCGATCACGCGCCGCCCATGAATCAGTACCTGGTTTGGCAGCCAGACCTGGTCGAGGACTTTGAGCTAAAGCTCGATTTCCGGCTCACCGGGTCGACGACCAAAGTCACCAACGGTGGGTTTCAGTTTCGCAGTCGTCGCTTGCCCAACGGCGACGTGGCCGGCTACCAGGTGGACAACAATTTCGCCCAGCCTTGGAAGGTGCGGCTCTACGACGAGTTTGGCCGGCACGATCTGGCGGTCGAGGGGGAGCGAACCTCGTTTGACGCGCTCGGCAAGCGCCATGTTGAAAAACTTCAGCTCGCGCCCGGGGCCGCCGACTTCAAGCTCGACACTTGGCACGAGTATCACCTGACGGCGATCGGCCCCAAGCTCTCACTGGCCATTAACGGCACGCTGGTGGCTGAGACCACGGACAACGATCCCGAGCAATTCGAGCCGTTGGGCGTGCTGGCGATGCAACTGCACACCGGCCCGCCGCAGAAGGCGCAGTTTCGCAACCTGCGACTGAAGCAAGTGCCGCCGGTCAAGCCGCTGGCGCCGCGCCAGCGGTTGCTGGCGACCGCTTCGCTCGACTGGTGCCTGGGAGATCGCCCCGAGTCGCATCAGCCGCCGCTCGAGACCCGTGGCAAACTCGCGACATATTCGCATGGCGAGGGATCGGGCGCGCAGACGGGCGTCAAGGTCGCAAGACTGGACCACGGTTATTTCGACGGCGGATCGGCCTGGAACGTGCCGGGGCAAGCGATCACGGTCTATGTGCGCGCTCGATCGCCAGACGGAAACTGGACGGGCGGCCTGTTCTCCAAGCGCGGCACATTAGAAACCGTGAACTTCAACCTGTTCGCCGCCGACCTGCCCAGCACGCCCGGTCCTGATGTCGGTTTTGAGATCCACACGGGCCGCACGCTCTATCGTCTGGCGTTTCCCTTGTCGCAGGTCGACCCAACGGCGTGGCATGATCTGGTGGGACGCTATAATGGCAGCGTGCTGGAAATTTTGTGCGATGGCAAGGTCATGGCCCGTCGCGACGCCCGCGGCGAACTGACGCCCAACGACGCGCCGATTTTGATCGGCGCTGAGAGTGACCACGGTCGCGTCGTGCGGCCGTTTGCCGGCGAGATCGAAGAGGCCGCGCTGTGGACCAGGTTCATCACTGACGACGAAGTGTCGACGCTCGTGCGTGAACGTTGAGGGAGCGAACCGCCCGCCGTGCCGGACAAGTCTTGTCGGCGCCGCGGGCACCGATTGAAGGAGCAAGCGGAATGGTCAAGCGTGAGAGCCGGAAATCCGGCGGGAAAGCCTGGCGGGCGCTCGGGTGCGGCGCGCTGACGGCGTGGTTCGCGGTTGTTCTGATCGCGGCGGAGCAGGTCGGGGCCGACGACACGCCCGCGACCAACGCGACAAGCTTGCCGGCGCTCCACCGCGTGCAGCCCACGGAGCCGCCGGACGTCGACAAGACTTTTCGCATCCGCGGCGGCTTTCACCTGGACCTGCTGGCTGCCGAGCCGCTGGTGACCGACCCCGTGGCCATGGAGTACGACGAGAACGGTCGGGCGTACGTGGTCGAGATGGTCGACTATCCGTACACCGACAAGTCGCAGGACAAACCGTTCACCGAGAGCACCACCGACAAGCCCATCGGGCGCATTCGTCTGCTGGAGGACGTGGACGGCGACGGTCGCTTTGACCGCGCGGCGATTTTTGCCGAGGAGCTGTCCTGGCCGACGGGCGTGGCCATCTGGAAGGGAGGCATTTTTGTCTCGGCTACGCCGGACGTCTGGTATCTGAAGGACACCGACGGCGACCGCCGGGCAGACGTGCGCCGCAAGGTCTTTACCGGCTTTCGCAAGTTCAACGTGCAGGCCGTGATGAACAACCTGCGCTGGGGATTGGACCACAAGATCTATGCCGCGGGCGCCAGCAACGGCGGAGAGATTCGTACGGTCGCGCAGTTGCAGGCGATGGCCCAGCCGCTCCGACAAAATGACTTTTGCTTTGACCCTCGCAATGACAACTTGCAACTGCTTTCAGGCGGAGCGCGGTTTGGCAATTCGTTTGATGACTGGGGCAACCGCTTCATCTGCAACATTCGCAATCCGTTGGAACACGTCGTGCTGCCGCGCCACTACCTGGCGCGCAATCCCCTGCTGCCCGTGACCGCGGCGGTACATGACGCCGCTCTGGCTGGAGACACGCTGCCGGTGTTTCGGGTCAGTCCACCCGAACCGTGGCGCGCAGTCCGCGCCGACCGCTGGGCCAATGAGTCTGGCCAGAAGTATCCAAAAAGCGAGCTGGCGGCCGAGGGCTATTTCACGTCGGCCAGTGGCGTGACGATCTATCGCGGCGCAGCCTACCCGCCTGAGTACCGCGGCAATGCGTTTGTCGGCGAGGTTTCGGGCAACCTGATCCATCGCCAGAAAATATCTCCCGATGGCGTGACGTTCGTGGCGCATCGCGCGGACGAAGGGACCGAGTTCGTGGCCTCGACCGACAATTGGTTCCGCCCTGTCAATTTCGTCAATGCCCCCGACGGCACGCTGCACGTGTTGGATATGTATCGCGAGACGATCGAACACCCCTGGTCGATTCCCGATGACTTGAAGGCCCAACTTGACCTGGAGAGCGGCCGCGATCGCGGAAGAATCTATCGGTTGGCCCCGCCAGGGTTCCAGGCGCCCGCGCCGCCCAAGCTGGGCGAGGCCGACACGGCCACGCTGGTCGCGACGCTTGAGAATCCGAACGGCTGGTGGCGCGACACGGCCCACCGACTGATCTTCGAGCGGCAGGATGAGACCGCGATCGAGCCGCTGGCCAAATTGCTCCGCGATAGCCCGATCGACGTAGCCCGGCTGCACGCGCTCTGGTCGTTGGCAGGGCTGAGCAAGCTCGGCGATGAAGACTTGCTGGTCTCCCTGGGCGATTCGTCGGCCGGTGTTCGAGAACACGCGGTGCAACTGGCCGAGTCTCGGTTGACCGTGCCAAAGGTTTTTGAGCGCCTGCTACAACTGGCTGATGACGACGAGTCGCGGGTTCGCTTTCAGGTTGCGTTTTCTCTGGGCGAAGTCCGCGGCGAGCAGGCCGCCCGGGCCCTGGCGCGGATCGCGCGGCGCGACGCGGCCGATCCGTGGATTCGCACGGCGGTGCTGAGCTCGACGGGCGGCCAGGCGACCCCGTTCCTACAATCGTTGGTGGCCGACGGCAGCTTCTGCGCCAGTTCGCAGGCCGAGCTTTTGTTGCGCACGGCCGCGCAGGTCGTGGGTTCGCAGAATCGGCCGGTTGAAATTGCCAAAGTGCTCGACGCCTTGGCGGCACTGCCTCCGGCTGCGGGTGACGGGCAATGGGCCTGCGTCGTAGGTCTCGGGCAAGGGCTCAAACGCAGCGACAAGAACCTGCACGACGTGGCCACTGCGGGCGGCGCCACCCGCCCGGCGGTCAAGTTGATCGAAGACCTGATGATCCACGCCGACCGCACGGCTCGCGACGCATCGACCGACGACGATCAGCGATTGAGGGCGATCGAATTGATCGCCTGCGGAGAATTTGGGGGCGTGCGCGAGGCCCTGGCAGCACTGGTCGATCCGCGGCAGGCACAGCCGATCCAGTTGGCTGCAATCCGCGCGTTGGCCACGTTCCGCTCGCCTGAGGTCGCCCCAACTCTGCTGGCGCCCTATCGCAGCCTGACGCCGGCTGCCCGCACCGAGATCGTGCAGACGCTGTTAACCCGCCCCGAGTGGACCCGGCCATTGGTCGACGCGCTCGACGCGCGGACCGTGTCGGTAGCCGACGTGCCGGCGGTGCGGCGAGCGATCCTGCTGAAACACTCCGACGAGACCATTCGCCGGAAAGCTGCCGAGCTCTTTGCGACCGATGTGCCCGGTGTTCGAGGCGACGTCGTCTCCAGTTACGCCGAGGCGCTCAAGCTGCCCGGCGACGCGGGGCGCGGCGTCACCGTGGCCCAGCGCGAATGCTTGTCTTGCCACAAACTCGGCGATGGCGGCCACGACGTCGGACCCAACCTGCTGAGCGTCCGCCATCGGACCCCCGACGAGCTGCTGCTGCATATCCTCGACCCCAATCGCGAAGTGGCGCCAAACTTCGTCGAGTACGTCGTCACCCAGACCGACGGTCGCTCGACCACGGGCATCGTCGTGGCCGAAACCGCCACCAGCATCACGCTCCGCCGGGCCGAAGGGCGGCAGGAAACGATTCTACGTGACGATATCGACGAGATGGCCAGCAGCGGCCGCTCGCTGATGCCCGAGGGTTTGGAGCAGCGGGTCTCGCGCGAGGAAATGGCCGACCTGGTCGCTCTGCTACTGAGCCGCAAGCCGCAATGATCTGGGACCTGCACTGCCATCTGTCGGGCATCGACGGCCGCACGCCGGGTGAACGAATGGCCCGGCTGGTTCACTATGCCGACCGGCTGGGCATCGAGCGGTTGTGCGTCTACATGGGCTATCCCTTTCTGACCCGGCCCACGCCCGACGAACTGCGCGCTCAGAACGACCAGGTGCTGGAAGCGCTTGAGCATTGGCATCATCGGGCTTTTGGATTCGTCTATTGCAGCGCCGAGCACGTGGAGGTCAGCCTCGCCGAACTTGACCGCTGCGTCGGCGTGGGACCGATGGTCGGCGTGAAGCTCTGGGTCGCGGGCCGCTGTCACGACCCGGCCATCGATCCGCTGATTCGCCGTGCGACGGAACTCGATGCGATTGTGTTTCAGCACACCTGGCAAAAGACCGACGGCACGCAACTGGCCGGCGAGAGCACGCCAGAGGACCTGGTCGCGTTGGCGACACGACATCCGCAGGCCCGGTTTATCTGCGGCCACACCGGCGGGACGTGGGAGTTGGGCGTTCGCGCCGTGCGCGGCGCCAAGAACGTTTGGGTCGACCTCGCAGGCTCTGATCCAACGGCCGGTCTGACCGAGATGGCCGTTCGTGAACTGGGTGCGTCACGCGTGCTGTATGGCAGCGACGCGGCGGGACGCAGCTTTGCCTCGCAGTTGGCCAAGGTCCAGGCCGCGCAGATTCCGGCAGAGGCCAAACGCCTGATCCTGGGCGAGAACCTGCGGCAGCTCTTGCTGCCGATCCTCAAGCGCAAAGGGGTCCAAGTGTGACCGCGCTTGTGGATACGAATGTGTATGTCGGCCAATGGCCGTTTCGCCGATTGCCGATTGAGTCGTCGGCCGATCTGGTGGCTCAACTCAAGAGCCGCGGCGTGACGCAGGCCTGGACCGGCACGTTCGAGGGACTGCTGCATCGCGACCTGGCTGCGGCCAATGTCCGACTGGTCGAAACCTGCCAGCGACACGGCGCAGGCCTGCTGATCCCGTTTGGCTCGATAAATCCGACCCTACCGGACTGGGAGGAGGATCTCCGCCGCTGTCACGAAGTCCACAAGATGCCCGGTGTGCGGCTGCATCCGAACTATCACGGTTACACGCTGGCCGATCCGCGGATCGGACGACTGCTTGAACTAGCCGCCGACCGCGGTTTGCTGGTTCAGTTGGCGGTCAGCATGGAAGACGAGCGAACGCAACATCCGCTCGTGTGCGTGCCGCATGTGGACTGCGCGCCGCTGGCCGGTTTGATGAAAGAGCGTGCCCGCCTGCGACTTGTCGTGCTCAATGCCTTGCGGGCACTGTCACCCCAGCAGGCAGCCGACGTGGTCGACGCGGCGGGCGGCAGGGTAGCGTTTGACGTCGCGATGCTCGAAGGGGTCGGCGCTGTGACTCGCCTGGTCGACAAGTTGGGATTGGAGCACGTCGTCTTCGGGTCGCTGGCGCCGTTGTTCTACTTCGAATCGGCCCAGTTGAAGTTGCGCGAGAGCGAGCTGGCTGGCGCGCAAATTGAAGCCATCACGGTGACCAACCCGCGGAGATTGCTGGCGAATCCTGGATGAAATGTTGGTCGGCTACGAGGTTGGGTCAGGGCTATTTTCGCCCTCGGCCCCAGACGGCGCGACCGGGCGTGGCGCCGGTGTGCTCACCATCGGCCAGAACCTGGACGCCGTTGACCAGCACATGCACGACGCCGGTCGAGTATTGATGCGGCTCGGCAAATGTGGCGTGGTCCTGAATCTTTGCGGGGTCGAACACGACCACGTCGGCCATGTAACCGACTTGCAGCAGCCCACGGTCGGTCAGGCCAAGATTCTCGGCCGGCAGGCCCGACAGCTTGCGCACGGCCTCTTCCAGAGGAATGATTTTCTCGTCGCGAACGTAGCGTCCCAGCAGGCGGGCAAAGTTGCCATAGGTCCGCGGATGCGGCTGCGCGAGCAGGAACGGTCCCTCGGGCGCTTCAGAGGCGGCGTCCGACCCGTAGCTGACCCAGGGCAGCGCCACGTTGCGCTTGACGTCGTCTTCCTGCATCATGAAGTAGACCGTGTCCACGCGGCTGCCGTCCTCGATCACCAGGTCCATGGCGGTATCCTCGGGCGACTTGCCCCGCTGCGCTGCGACCTGGGCCAGGGTCTTGCCGGTCAGATGTTTGAGCGACGGATTCTTGAATCCAACCAACAGCACATTGTCGGGCGAACCGGCGCCCAGCAGCAGATTTTCCCAGGCATCGGTCGGCGTGCGCATCTCGGTAGCGACGCGAGTGCGAATCTCGGGATCTCGCAACCGGTCGATCCACTTGTGCAGCCCTCCCTCCTGGACCCAGGGGGGCATGGCGCCATTGAGCCCGGTCGAGCCGGCGGTGTACAGGTACATGTCGGCGGTGATCCGCTGGCCGGCGGCGCGGGCAGCCTCGACCAGCTCAATCACTTTGGCCCGCTTGACCCAATTCTCTTTGCCGGCCGCTTTGAGGTGGTAGATCTCGGCAGGTAACCCGGCTTCGCGCGAGATTCCAATGAGCTCTTCGACCGCCTCGACCAGTCGATTGCCCTCGCTGCGCAGGTGCGAGATGTACATGCCCTTGTGCTCGGCGGCCACTTTGCACAGCTCGGTCAGTTCGTCGGTCTTGGCATAGAAGGCGGGCGCATAGATGAGTGATGAGCCCACGCCCAGCGCGCCCTCTTCCATGGCCGCGCGGACGAGTTGCTTCATCTCGGCCAATTCTCCGGCGGTCGGCGCGCGATCGTCGTAGCCCAGCACGTGGATGCGCACGGTCGTGGCGCCGACGAACGAAGCGACGTTGGTCGAGACGCCCCGTTTTTCCAGGTACGAAAGATATTCGCCCAGCGTGGTCCAGGGAATCTCGTACTTAAGGTCACCCTGGCCTTCGACGAGGTCCTTCTTCATGCGCGGGCTCAACGGGCCCATCGACCAGCCCTCGCCAAACACCTCGAGCGTCACCCCCTGCCGGATGTCGCCTTGTGAACGGCCGTCGGTCAACAACGAGGTGGTCGCCCAAGAGAGCATGTTGATGAAGCCGGGCGCCACGGCCAGGCCGCGGGCCGAGATTTCGCGTTTGGCCGGCGTGACGCCGACGTCGCCCACGGCCACGATCTTGTCGCCGCGAATCGCCACGTCCCCCTCGCGCGGCGCGCCGCCGCGGCCGTCATAGATCGTTCCGCCGCGGATGACCAGATCGAAAGGCTCAGCGGCCAGGGCCTGAACCGAGTGGCCCGGCACGGCGAGCCACGCGACGGCGCTGAGCACCGCGCATGCCAGCAACCTGACGACAGGGCGAATCATCGGCGGTGATCTCCAGCAGTAGTTTGAGTAGTAAAAATCCGCGGACCTACTATACCACACGCCATTTCGCACATGGCGCGGCTGGTTCGGTCGTGGCCAGCAAATGACCGCGGTCTCCGGGCGCTGTTGACCTGTGTCTGGCCGTGTTAGAATTGCAGGATTGGCCCAGGCGGGGCCCGCGCAGCTGGGTCATCCGGCCGGCGCGTACTTCCATAGCCCCGACGATGTCACTTTATGCGTCATAAGACACGCACCTGGCTGCTGGTCAGCATGGGAATGCTGCTGGGCCTGGTATTCTTTAACGGCGCGGTCACCCACCGCCGCCTGGAGCAGGTGCGCGCGGGATCGGACCGCGTCATTCAAGCCCAGGACGTGCTTAATGCGTTGGAACAGATCGTCTCGCTGGCCAACGACGCTGAGGCCGGGCAGCGGGGTTACCTGCTCACCGGACAGGAAGAGTATCTGACCCCCTACACGCTGGCGCGCAACCAGTATCGCAATCGCCTGGAGCGGATTGCCAAGCTCACCGGCGACAACCCCAAGCAGCGCGGTCGGGTGCTGCGGCTGCGAGAACTCGTCGAGGCCCGGCTGGACCTGCTGGAAAAGACCGTGGCGATGCGCCGCAAAGGCGATTTCTTCGCGCCCTGGCAGATCCTGACCTCCGACGATGGGCGTCGCTTCATGGAAGAGACCCGCGCTCTGGCCAACGAGATGGAAAGCGAGGAACGAGTTCTGCTGGCACGTCGGATGAGCGAGGACCACAGCGCCTACCGTTCGGCCGTCCTCAATATTTTCCTGGGGTCCGGCTACTCGATTGTGGCGCTGGCGGCCTTTTTTGTGCTGCTCAGGCGCTATCTGAGCGCGCTGGATCGCTCGTCGTCAACAATCCGCCAGCAACGCGAGTTGTTGCGCGCGACGTTGTCGAGCATTGACGACGCCGTGATTGCCACCGACATCGACCGTCGCGTGACCTTTTTGAACGCCCGGGCCGAGTCGCTAACCGGCTGGAAGCAAGCCGAGGCGCGCGGTCAATCGCTCGACAAGATCTTCCGCATTATTGATGAGACGTCGCGCGCCAAGATCGAAGACCCTGCGGTCCGTGTGCTCCGTGACGGCGTGGTTGTCACGCCGACCGATCGGACGGTGCTGATCGGCAAGTCGGGCACTGAATGTCCGATCGACGACAGCGCCGCACCGATCATGACCGATGCCGGCGACGTGACGGGCGTGATCCTGGTATTTCGCGACGTCGGCCCCCGGCGCCGTCAGGAGGTCGAACTGCGCAGCCAGGCCGAGGCGCTGCAAGAGGCCGATCGCCGCAAGGACGCGTTCCTGGCCACGCTGGCTCACGAGCTGCGCAACCCGCTCTCGCCGATCAGCAACGCCTTGCAATTGTGGCCGTCGGTGGAGCAGAAGCCGGCCGAGATGGAGCGATTGCGGGGTGTGATGGAGCGGCAGGTCCGCCAGATGACCCGGCTGATCGACGACCTGATGGACGTCTCGCGGATCACCCGCGGCAAAATCCAACTTCGTCGCCAGAGCGTGGAACTGACCACGCTGATCGCCGGAGCGGTCGAGGCCGTGCGGCCCATGATCGACGCTCACCACCACCAACTCATCGTGGAGCTGCCGGCAGAGCCGATCTGGGTCGACGGCGACGTCGCTCGCCTGACCCAGGTGTTTGCCAACCTTCTGAACAACGCCGCCAAGTATACCGACCAGGGAGGCACGATTCGAGTCGATGCTCTGTGCCGCGACGGCCGCGCCGTGGTACGTGTTCACGACGACGGTCCGGGCATTCCGCCACAAATGCTTACGGCCATCTTCGACGCGTTTCGCCAGGTGGACGAAACCCTGGACCGCGCGCACGGCGGGCTGGGCATCGGGCTGACGCTGGTCAAACAACTCGTCGAGCTTCACGGCGGCACGGTCACAGCGCATAGCGATGGCATCAACCAAGGAAGCGAGTTCATCGTCGAGCTGCCGGCCATTGACGCGTCTGAGCGAGTCAACGCTGTCGAGAGTGCTGACGCAAACGGCCACGCGACTGGCGCCGCAACGCCACATGCCAATGGCGCTGGAGCTCACCGGGTGCTGGTTGTCGACGACGTCGAGGCCTCGGCCAAAACGCTGGCCATGATGCTGCATGCAATCGGTCACGAGGCCGACACCTTGACCGATCCGACCGAAGTGACCGAATACATCGAGGTCCACCGCCCAGACACGGTGTTCCTCGATATCGCCATGCCCGGCATGAATGGTTACGACGTGGCCCGGAGCGTGCGCTGTCGGCCACATCTGGCCGACGTGGTCTTGGTGGCTTTGACCGGCTATGGCCAGGATGACGACCGGCGACGTGCCTTCGAAGCCGGGTTCAATTTTCACCTTTGCAAGCCGGCCTCGCTGGAGACCCTGGAAAACCTGCTGGCCACCGTGCCTGCCGGCCGGCCGCCGGACCTGGCTAGCTAGCTGGCGGTCTGTCCCACGATGGCAACGCTGCAAAGCCGCGCGATCGAGGTTGCCCCGGCGGGCTGATCTGACGTAGAACGATAGACGTTCCGCTCGAGCCTGGGTGCCTTCAACGGAGCTGCCGCGCCGCCCGTCGCTCGCCGTCTGTCACCGAATCGAAATGGAGTTCGACTCATGCCCCGACTTTCGCTGATTGCTCTGAGTCTCACTGCGGCGCTGGTGCTGGGAGCCTCGCAGCCGGCCTGGGCCGACCCCGACCTCACGGTGCGCAGCGCCAACCAGGTGCTGCACGAGGTGATGGCGATTCCTGCCAGCCAGATTCCCGGCTCGCTGTTGGCCGAGGCGCAGGGTCTGGCGATCATTCCCAACGTGCTCAAGATCGGCTTCGTGGCCGGTTTTCGCCGCGGACACGGCGTGGTGATGGTCCGCGACGCGAACAACAACTGGACCTTGCCGCAGTTCATCACCTTGACCGGCGGCAGCATCGGCTGGCAGGCCGGCGTGCAAGGCACCGACGTGGTGCTGGTCTTCATGACCAAGAAGAGCGTGGAGGGATTGCTGCGCGGCAAATTCACGATCGGCGCTGACGCGGCCGCCGCAGCCGGTCCCGTCGGGCGCAATGCCGCGGCCGCCACCGATTTTCGCCTGAAGGCCGAGATACTGTCATACTCGCGCAGCCGCGGATTGTTTGCCGGGTTGGCACTCGACGGCTCCGCGATTGAGATCAACCCCATCGCCCAGACTACCTACTACGGCGCGGGCCCCGGCCAAGCGCCGATGCAAATTCCCGAGTCGGCGACCCGGTTGGTTGCCGAAGTCACCGCGCTGACCAGCGGCGCCGCTGGCGCCGCGACCACGGCTGCCGCTGGACCCGCGGGAACGGTTCCCACGACCACGACCCCCACTTCGCTCAACGTGACGACGGCGGCCAGCAACAACACGCGCGAAGCGCTGGCTCGCAGCGCCACCCAGTTGCACACGTCGCTCGACGAGAGCTGGCGGACGTATCTGGCGCTACCGACCGAGGTCTTTGAAGGGGTTGGGCCACCGCCGGCGAACTCGCTGACCAAGGCCCTGCAGCAATACGACCGCGTGGCGCTCGACCCCAAGTATCAAGGCCTGGCCACGCGGCGCGACTTTCAGACCACCTATCAATTGCTGCGCGAGTATGTTCGCGAGATCGCGCCCCCGGTAGAGACGCCGCTGCCGCCTCCGCCGGTTCGCTAACGCCAGGAAAAAGCCGTGCAAGCGCAAAACAACGGCCGGGACCTTGTGAAAGGGTCCCGGCCGTTGTCGTTCAGGATGGAATGGGTTGCCAGCTATTATTGCGCAGCCACCATCACGATCTCCGCGCGGTTAAGCGTGGCAAAGTCGTTTTCCCGCGACACCTGTTCCAGTTCCTGGTGGCTGTCGACCACCGCGGTCAACCAGGTGTACGGCACCGGCTGGCCGTCGGCGTTCTGGCCCAGTTCCAGGGCCTTGGCCGGCAGCCGCACGTCGACGCTCACCGGCTGACCGGCTTCGATGCCCGAGACCACTTCGGCCACAAAGGCACCGTCGGCACTGGGTAGACGGCCGACCGTGGCGGCCAGCGCCACGTGAAAGCTGGTGGTCACGGCCTGTCCCGACTTGTTTCGCAGGGTCACGCGGAAGGCCGGACCGGAGTCTGCGGTGCCGCGGTCGAGCTGACGCACTTCGACAAGCTCCAGGTCCACCGCCAGACTGCCGGCCGCGGTCTGTACGATTGGAGTCGCCTCGGGCTGGGCCGGAGTTTCGTACACGGTCTGAGTCACCGACGAGTTGACCGGCGTGTAGACCGGCATGGTGTTGTAGTAACCGCCGCAGTATCCGTTGCCATAACCGTTGTAGCAGCCGCCCCAGCCACAGTTGCTCCACCAGGGATAGGGGTAGAAGAACGGCCAGCCGCCGCAGTAGATGTTGCCGTAGGGCTTGCAGTTGCCTTTGCCGTTCCCATTTCCCTTGCCGGGGTCGATGGGCTTGCCGCCGGGCTGCTGGAAAACGCCGCCGATCTTGTCTTTGAACTTCAAGGCGCCGGCCGAGCTGATGGTGTCCTTCTTCACGACGTTGCCGATCTTGTCCTTGTACTTCAGCGCGCCCGCGTTGCTGATCGGGCCCCGGTTGGTGACGCCGGTCAGCTTGTCTTTGAACTTCAGCGTGTCCCGCGTGCTGGCCGCGCGCGGCTTGCGCCCCAATTGACCGTAGCTGGAATTCGACAAGCTGGTCACGCTGCCATTGAGCTTGCTGGTCGTGTTCAGCTTCAGCGTGGCCTTGGGCACGCTCGAGATGGAACGGTTGATCGGCATCGACTTGAACTTGCCGGCATTGCCGCTCGACATCGAGCGAGCCATGCCGCCGGACTTAGGTCCACCGCCTTGCGGTCCGGCCAAGGCCGAGGTCGCGGGCAAGCTGACCAGCAGGCTCAACACGGTCGCGGCGAACATCTTCTTCGTGCATTTCATCGCAGTAGCTCCTAGTTCTCTTGAGTTCCGTGGGTCTTGCCGGGAGAAGGCCGCCTGGCCGTCATTCCCGTCTAAACAACCTGGGCGCGGAAACCGCCGGCTTGTTACACACGGGCGGAATACTATTTTTTGAGGCGGTAAACCCGGCTAAATTCGGCCATTGGCGTGGCTTTACACCGGGGCGCAACAAAAAACCAGCGGCCGGCACCTGGTGAGGGTTCCGGCCGCTGGCGTGGCTAATTGACCGTCGCGTTGGCGATTCGCGTTTACGGTTGCGCCACCATCGCGATCTCCGCCCTGCTGAGCGTCGCGTAGTCGTTTTCACGCGTCACCTGAGTCAGCTCCTGGTGGCTGTCGACCAGTGCGGTCAGCCAGGAGAACGGCACTGGTTGTCCCTCGGCGTTCTGGCCCAGGCTCAGGGCGTTGGCCGGTAACCGCAGGTCAACGCTGATGGCCCGACCGGCCTCCATTCCATTGACCTCGGCGTCGGCAAATGCCCCGTCGCGGCTTGGCTGCCGGCCGATCGTGGCGGCCAGCACGACGTGGAACGCCTGGTTCACGGCCTCGCCCGACTTGTTCCGCAGGGTCACTCGATAGGCCGGGCCTTCGTCGGCAGTGCCGCGGTCAAGCTGGCGAACTTCCAAGAGTTCCAGGTCCAGTGGGGCTGATACCGGGACCGTCTGCACCTCGGCGACCGGCTCGTAAACGGCCTGGGTGACCGGCTGTGAGTAGACGGCACCTCCGTTGCCCCCGCCATATCCGCCCCACCCACCGAATCCGCCAACTGGGAAGGGAATCGGCAGCGGAAATTTTCCGTGGCCGCTGCCGCTGCCGGACCCCTTGCCGGGGTCCATCGGCGGTGCTCCGCCCCCTGCTCCGCCGGTACCGGCGCCACCCTTGCTCGCGCCGCCGAAGATTGGCCCTGGGTCCTTCAGGATGTCACCGAGCTTGTCGCCGTACTTGCCCTTGCCGCCTGTGGGCGTCTGGCCGAAGATCGGGCCGTGCTTCTTGATGACATCGCCGATCTTGCTGTCGTACTTGCCGGCAGGGCCTGTGGGAGTCTGACCGAAGATCGGGCCTTGCTTCTTGATGACATCGCCGATCTTGCTGTCGTACTTGCCGCCAGGGCCAACGGGCGTTTGGCCGAGGATCGGCCCCTGCTTCTTGATGACACTGCCGATCTTGTCGTTGTATTTGCCCATCCCGCCGCTGGTGGCCGGGATGCTAACGACCGGACCCTGCGATTTGAGGACGTTTCCCAAACTTCCCTGCGACTTCTTGAATACCGAACCTTGATTCGGCACAAAGCGGGCCTGATTTTGGCCGGCTGCGTGGCCGCCGAAAGACCCGAGGCCCTTGGCAACGGCAGTCAGCGGCGAGAGCGCCACAAACAGGCTAACGGTGACCAGGAGGTGGTTTTGTGAGCATTTCATCGGACTCTCTCCCTACCCTTGAGGTGTTGATGTGCTTGCGGGGCCAGGGCCAACCAGTGCCTTTGATCCCCCTTCTGCACCGCCAGGCGTGAAAAGGCTGACCTTGTTACAGGTGGCCTTGAAAAAATTCACGCCGGGCCATTTACCTACGACGAGGTCTCAAGGCAGGCAAAAGCCTGAGGGGATGGCCGCGCGACTGCTAGCGCCGCGACCCGGTGAGTAGCGAATCGAACGAGTCGCTGGAACCCAGCGCGTCGCCCGAGGGATTGATGGCGGCGGCCAGGGCCGAGACGTCGGCGCGGATCGTCAGGTCGAGAACGTAGGCAAAGCCGCAACTGAACAAGCCCAAGAGCCCCAGCGCGCCCATCACTGGGCGGTCGAAGTTGATCAGCACCAACGCACCCAGCGCCAGGAACGGCACCGACACGGTCCAGGCCAGAAAAAACACGCTGCGCCGCACCAGCGCCGCCAGGTCCGCCGCTTCGTTGGCGTCGGGCGCTCGGGCCGACAGCAGCCAAGGATAGCAGTAGCGCAGCGCCAGGAACGTAACCACATAGTAGCTCTGCGTGGCGGCGATCATGCCGCACAGCAGGTTGGAGACGATGAAGTGGGCGTAGTGCATCGGCTCCAACTGGCTGGCTTCGCCGGCGCCAAACTGCATCCACGCCGGAAAGATGAAGCCCGACACGGCCCACAGCGCCGCGGTAATCATGGCTACTGCCGCGCCAAATGACAGGCAGCGACGTTTCATCTCCAGCGAAGGCGGCTCGGCCAGTTTTTCGCCGCGCGCCAGCCGAATCAGGGCCGCGAACATCCGCCCCCGCGTCGTCACGACGTATCCCAGCCCAATGCCGTAGGCGATCGAATTGACCGTCATGATCTGGTTGGAGAAGACGTGCTGTTCGTCGGGACTCAGACGGCGAACGATCTCCTGCCAGTTGTAAGCGATGTTCAAGATGGTCAGCAGCAGGTTGGGGATCAACCCGATTGCCACGGTCGAGGCCACGGGGTGGCTTTTAAGAAACGAGGTCAGCGCGCCGCGTCCATACAACAGATTGCGCGCCCGCGGCTGCAAGCAGAGGTCGAGGTCTCGGGCGAGCTCTGCCGCGGTTGCGTGGCGGTCGGCCACCTCGGGCGACAGGCACTTTTGCAAGACTTCAACCACCCCGGGCGGGCAATCGCGGGGCACACCTTCCAGCGCCGACGGCGGCACGCCCGCGCGGCGCACCCCTGTCAATCTGGGCAGCATTTGCGACCAGGTCGCCGGCAATCCGTCTTCGGCAAACGGCCGCTTGCCGGTGAGCAGCTCCCACAGCAGCACGCCCAGCGAGTAAACGTCGCTACGGCCGTCCAAGGCATCGGGTTGCCGCGCGTGCGCGGGGTCGCAGGCCTCGAGTTGCTCGGGCGACATGTAGGCCAGAGAGCCGCCAAAGTAGGCCGCCGGCGTGGCGCCGTCGAGCTTTGAAAAGCTGATGTTGAAGTCGGCCAGCCGCGGTTGACCGTCGCTGCCCACCAGCACGTTGGCCGGCTTGACGTCGCGATGCAGCACGCCGCGCTCGTGGGCATAATGCAGCGCGCCGGCCAGTCGGGCCCCCAGCCAGCACACGGCTTCCGACCAACTGGCCCGAGACAGCCGATAGCGGGTCATCGAGTCGCCCGGCGGCTGCTCACCGTTGCCCTCGAGCGCCTGATCCACGGCTTCCACATAGGTGCGGCCCGTGCGCGCGACGGCAGGCACGTCGCGGGCATACTCCACCACGTCGCGCAACGTGCCGCCGGCCACGTACTGCATATAGAGCAATCGCAATTTGCGGTCGGGCAGCAGTCGCTGGTCGTAGACGCGCACGATGTGCGGGTGGTCCAGCTGGGCCAAAGTCTGCGGCTCGGAACCTCGGTCGCGTGAGACCTTGAGCGCCACCAGCCGCTGCATGGACCTTTGCCGCGCCAGAAACACGGTGGCAAAGGCGCCTTTGCCCAGCGAGGAGAGCAAGTCGAAGTCGTCGATCTGCTGACCCGCCTCGAGCGCCGGCGCCCTTTCGGTTGGCATCAACGATGAGGTCTGTTCGGGAGCTTCCAGCTCGATGAGCCGCCGTAGCTCGGCCGCTCGCGTTGGAAAGCGGTCGCAGTATTCGCGAACGCTGACCGTGTCGCCGTGTTGTCGCCGGACGTGAAACTCTTCGTAGATCAGGTCGCAGGGAACTCCGCCGTCGGCCGCCAACTCGGGAAACTCGCTCAGATAGGCTTCGACCAGCTTGGCCTGGCCAGAATTCTTCCAGCGATACTCCAGGTCGACCTTGATGGCCTCGACCAGGGTCAACTGTCGCAGCGCCGGCGGACCGACCGGCAGATGCGCGGCTAGCTCCGGGGGCGCGTCGGCCGACTCCCAAGCCGAGATGAACGCGTCGATCCGTTCGGACAATTGTTGCCAGACGAACGAAGCCCCCAGTTGTGTTGGTTGGTCGGCTGAAAGCGACATAGCTTCTTGAGCAGTCCCGTTATCCGCGGCAACACGCTCGCCGGGCGTTCCTTACGTTGCTGTAAGTTTAGCAGCGCCCAGCCATTTCACGAGCCACCCAATTCAGCCGACTTGGAGTTTCCCAAGGGGTCGCGCTAGCGTGGCATCGCATCTGGACCGAGGATTTCTTGCAGCCGGGCCAGCGACCGGGTCAACATCACCCGCACCGCGCCGTCTGTCTTGCCTAGCTTCAGGGCGATGTCCTTTGATGGCAACCCTTCCAGGTAGCGCAGCCGCAGCGCGTCGCGTTGATCGGCAGGCAGGGTAGCCAGGGCCTGAAACAACAGTACTTCCTTCTGGTTGCGAGACACGGCTTGGGTGGGCGTGGTCATCGAGGCCACCAGCATGTCGACCAACGCCGCGTGTTGCGTATCGCCCCCAGGCGAGCCCAGCGGAACCTCGCGGCCGGCGTCGCGTTTTTGCGCAGAAAAAAAACGGCGATGGGCGTCAATGATCCGCCGCTCGGCGATCTGGCAAAGCCAACTGAAGACGTCCCGCTGGTCAAAAACGGCGTCGGGAAGCGATCGGACGGCCTCGACGCAGACCTCCTGATAGACGTCGTCGACCTCGATTTTTCGGCGCAGTGCCGCGCCCAACTGGCGATCGATAAAGACGATCAGCGGCCGTCGCTGGGCATCGAGATACTGGGCCAATGCCTCGACGTCGTGGGCCCGCACCCGCGCTGTTAGCTGCTCGTCCTGTTCACGCACGACACCGTCCTCGGTACCCGTGTTTCGTTGGCGCTTTGACGCAGTGTACCCGAGTTAGCCGGCGGTTTCTTACGTTTTTTTCAGGGTTGTGTAACAGTCGAGCCAATCTCGCGCTTCGTAAGAATAGATGGGGGCCACAACGGTTCGCTTGCCAGCGGAAGGAGCAAAGCCATGCCAGACGGACGCCGCAAACGCCGACACAGCCCCGACAAGTCGCGCCGACAATGGTACGCCTGGCACCGGACCAGCCGGTTCAATCGCCGCTTCGGGCTGGCGGCCTCGGTGGTCTAACATCGGCCCGATTTGTTAATCGACGCCCAGGATGACGCTGGACGCCTTGATCACCGCAAAGACCTCCTTGCCCGGCTGCAACTGCAGGCCCGCGGCCGAACTCATCGTGACGATGGAGACAATCTGCTGCCCACCTGGCAGCTCGACGATGACCTCACAGTTTACGGCGCCGGGCGTGATGGCTTTGATCTTGCCCTTCAAGACGTTACGAGCACTGAGCTTCATGGCGGACCTTGCAAGAATTTGAGTCGCTGTGGCGGCATCCAATGGTGACGAGCCGCCATTGTAGCGGCAGCCCCTGAGCGACGCGCTAGCGTGGCTGCCTGCGCAACCCTCGGGCGCACTTGCCCTCGGACGAACGGCCGGACGCTTCTAGCCTTGTTTTCGGGGCAGTTCTTCCGCCCGCGATCGGTGTAGCCGGGTTGCGTGGTGCGCTGTTATGATAGGCCGGTCTGGTAGCTGCCCTCCTCGGTTCGCGCGACCGCCGCGACGCTTATGGCCAACTGGAAGAAAACAGCCCGTGGTGCACTGGCCGGTTGCGCCGTTACCGTGGTGATCGTATTGTTTCGCGGTTGGTACCTGGGCACGAACATCGGGCTGGATGCCCCGCTGTTCATGTTGTTTGTGCCGATTGTCGCGGCGGCCTGGTTGGGCGACTGGCGGTCGGGACTGTTCACCACGGCGCTGGTGGCGGTCGCCTCCTATTGGCTGTTTGTCCCGCGGATGGGCTGGCAGATCGTCCACTCCGTGGACCAGGTCCGGCTGTTTCGACTGGTCGTCGCCGGAGCCATTCTCAGCGGTCTTTTCCAGGCGATCCACCGCAGCCGTCAGGGCTTGCAGCTGAGCGTCGCTGAGTTACTTCGCAGTTGGCGGCGGCTGGCACAGTCCGATGAGAACCTGCAGCTGGTCACCGCAGAGATGGATGCCTGCGTGATTCGCTGCAGCCGTGACCTGCAATACATTTGGGCGAGCAAGCGGTATGCCGAGTGGGTCGGTCGCCCGATTGAGCAGATCGTCGGACAGCCGGTCGTCAACATTCTGGGCAGCGAGGCCTTTGCCCAACTCTCGCCCCATTTTCAGGCCGTGCTGGCCGGGCAGCGGGTCGAGTTCGAGACCCTCGTTAACCTGGACTCTCGCGGTCCACGTTGGGTGCATGCGGTCTACTCGCCGACGTTGGGCGCCGAGGGGCGTCCGGACGGCTGGGTAGCAGTGGTGGTCGACGTAACCGAACGAAAGCAGATTGAGCAGCAGTTGCAGGACGCCGACCGCCGGAAGGACGAGTACCTGGCGCTGTTGGCCCACGAGCTGCGCAACCCCTTGGCGCCGATCTGCAACGCGCTGGCCGTGCTGCCGCTGGTGAGCGACAACCCGTCGGAGGTCTCTCGGATCGGCGAGACGGTCGAGCGGCAAGTCCAACACATGGTGCGGATCGTCGATGACCTGCTCGACGTGGCCCGCATTACTCGCGGAAAACTTCACCTCCGTCAAGAAAATTGCGACCTGCGCAGGGTCGCCGAGGACGCGGTGGCGATGGTTCGGCCGCTGGTCGAGCAGCGGCGTCACCGCCTGCTGGTAAACATGCCGTCGGAGGCAGTCACTGTGCGAGGTGACGTGACCCGGATCACCCAGGCGATCGGCAACGTGCTGCACAATGCCGCCAAATTCACTGCGCCCGGCGGCACGATTTCGCTGAACCTGACGCACGATGGCACAGACGCCATCGTCCAGGTGCGCGATGACGGCGAAGGCATTCCGCCGGCGATGCTCTCGGGCATCTTCGACATGTTTTGCCAGGTCGATCAAAGCGCCAGCCGGGCCCATGGCGGCGTGGGCATTGGGTTGACCCTGGCGCGGCAGATCGCCCATTTGCACGGTGGTCGATTGGAGGCTCGCAGCGAGGGATTAGGGCGGGGCAGCGAATTCTGCCTGGCGCTGCCGGTGGCCGAGAAGGTTTTGAGCCTCGTACCCGAGCCGCATGTTCCCGCGGTGTTCGCGGCCGAACCGGGCGTGCCTCGCCGAGTTCTGGTGGTCGACGATATCGCGGCCGCCGGTGAATCTTTGGCGGAACTTCTCGAACTGCGCGGACACGACGTGCGGTTGGTCGACAACGGGATGGCGGCCATCGAGACGATGCTGGCCGACCCACCCGACGTCGCACTGATCGATCTCGGCATGCCGGGCATGGACGGCTATGAAGTCGCGCGCCGGCTGCGTGCGGTGCCCCAACTCGACCACGTTGCGCTGGTTGCGTTGACCGGCTATGGCGGCCCCGAGATACGCCAGCGAGTCAGCGAGATTGGTTTCGACGGTCATATCACGAAGCCCGCTCCATTGTCCGAGCTGGAAGAGTTGCTAGACTCTTTGCCGGTTCGGCGCCGGCTTCGTTCCCAAAACTCTCCCATGCTGCGTTGATCGCGCTCGCGTCGACTCAGCCAGGCAGCATGAGACCCTGTTGATGAACGCACCGACGGTTCCGCCGCGCGACGGCAATCGGGCAACCCTGGGCATGGCCGCGGCGGTGTCGATCGGCATCGGTGGCATGGTCGGCGCCGGAATCTTTTCGGTCCTGGGCGTGGTGGCCCAGGCCGCCGGCAATGCCATGTGGCTGGCGTTTGCGATCGGCGGTGTGGTCGCGCTGTTGTCGACCTATTCTTATGCCAAGCTCGGCGCCGTGTTTCCCTCGGCCGGCGGCGCGGTGCACTTTCTGGTCAAGAGTTTTGGTGATGGCGTGCTGGCCGGCGGTCTGAATTTGTTCATGTGGGCCGGCTACATCATTTCGCTGGCGCTCTATGCCACGGCCTTTGGCAGCTACGCCGCAACCTTCGCCGATGGCGCCGCGTCGCCTTGGACGGTCAAGGCCCTTGCCGTCGCGGCGGTGCTGTTGCTGACCCTGGTCAATGCCTTTGGCGCGCAGTGGATGGGGCGCTGGGAGACGGTGATCGTGGCCATCAAGGTCTCGATCCTGGTGGTCTTTGCTGGCGCGGGTCTGTGGTTCGTGCGGGCCGATAACCTCTCGCCCGAACTCTGGCCCGAGCCGCGGTCGATCCTCTACGGCACCGGGGTCCTGTTTATCGGCTATGAAGGGTTTGGGCTGGTTACCAATGCCGCGGGCGACATGGCCAATCCCCGCCACACGTTGCCCCGCGCATTGTACGTCAGCGTGCTGTTGGTGATCGTGATTTACCTGGCGGTCTCGGTGACCGTGAGCGGCAATTTGACGGATGTGCAGATCGAAGCCGCGCGGGACTATGCCCTGGCCGAGGCGGCGCGACCGTTTCTGGGGCAATTCGGATTTCGACTGATTGCCATCGCCGCGTTGTTTTCCACAGCCTCGGCGATCAACGCTACGCTGTTCGGCTCGGCCAATGTCTGCTACATGATTGCCCGTGACGGCGGCTTGCCCGAGGGCCTTTCGCGCACCGAGTGGAAGCAGGCCAGCGGCGGCTTGTTGCTCACGGCGGCACTCGTGATCGCCGTGACCCTGGCATTTGATCTGTCGGGCATCGCCATGATGGGCAGCGCCGCGTTCTTGCTGGTCTATGCCGCGGTGAACGCCGGACATCTGCGCGTGCTCCGGCAAACCGGCGCCAACGGCCCGATCGTGTTTCTCTCGTTGGCGACCTGTCTGGCCATGTTTGGCATCCTGGCCCAATACACCTGGCAGCAGCAACCGGCGGCGATTGTGGCGCTGGTGGCCATTTTGGCGGCTAGCTTCGTCGCCGAAGGCATCTATCGCCGCCTGACCGGGCGCAAGATCGCCATCACTCCGGCCGCGGCGCCGCCGCAAAGCTGAGGGCGCGACAGGCCCGGTTTTCTCTATCTTTTTCCATCACCGGTGGCGTGTTGTGCGAAATGTGACGGATGTCGCGCTCGTGCGGATTGCGGTCCACGAGCTAGAGTTGTCATGTGCCTCGTGATCTTTAACGGAGCCCGGCGTGACAACCAACTACGACACGATCGCCACCGAGTATCAACAGTCAAAACTGCAGCCTTGGCGGACCTACATTGAGTCGCCATCGCTGATGCGGCTGGTTGGTAACCTGGCAGGAAAACGAGCGGTCGACCTGGCCTGCGGCGAGGGGTATTACACGCGGCAATATGCCGATCGCGGCGCCCAGCGCGTGTTGGGCGTTGACTTGTCACCGCGGATGATCGACCTGGCCCGGCAGCAAGAGGCCGCCTCGCCGCGCGGCGCCGCATATTGCGTGGCCGACGTGACCTTGCTCGACCTTACTTCTCCTGAGCTGTCCGAAACGTTTGATCTGGCCGCGGCGGCCTACCTGCTCAACTACGCCCGTGACCGTCAGGAGTTGTCGGCAATGTGCCGCTCGGTGGCCTGGCTGTTGCGGGCCGGCGGTCGCTTTGTCACGCTCAATTGCAACCCGGCCCTGTTTGGCTATGCCGCACCCGACTACCGCGGATACGGCTTCGAGACCCACTTTGCGTCGCCGGTGAGCGAGGGTGCCCCAGTGACGTGGACCTTCCATGTCAACGGCAGCTCGGCCTCGGTGGAGAACTACTTTCTCTCGACTGCCACTCACGACGAGGTCTTGGCCGAGGCCGGCTTTATCGACGTTCGCTGGCACGCGGTCTCGCTGGAGCCAAACGCGGCCAATCACTTTGAGCCTGGCTATTGGGAGGCATTTCTCGACCGCCCGCCGATCATCCTACTCGAATGCGTGAAGGCCTGAACCGCAGACGCGCGGGATTGCGGCCCGTAGAGTTGCGGCGCGCGGGGATGCGACAATCCAGCCGCTCGGGTAGAATCGGCCGCACCGCGTGGGCACTTCGCCCGGCGCTTTCCCACCCTCGCAGGTCGTTTTGCCATGACTGAGGCTCTCGTTCAATCGCGCGTCGACGGTCAGATCTTGCACGTCGTGATCAACCGTCCGCAAAAGCGCAACGCGCTGACCCCGCAGATGGTTCACGACGTGGCTGATGCGATTGCGGCGGCCGATAGCCATCCCGAGGTCCGCGCCGTCGTCGTCTCGGCCGAGGGACCGATCTTCTCGGCCGGCATCGACCTGATGGCCCTGGCCGCGACGCAGGGCGAGGCCGGCAGCCTGCACGTCGGCCGGTTTCTTCGCCGTTTTGCCGGCGAGCTGCAGCACGCGCTCGACAAGATCGAAGCGACCGAGGTGCCCGTGATCGGCGCGTTGCAGGGACAAGTGCTGGGGCTAGGCTTGGAGCTGGCCCTGGCCTTCGACCTGCGCGTGGCCGCGGCCGATCTGGTTCTGAGCATACCCGAGGCGCGCGTAGGCCTGGTCGCCGATGTCGGCGGCACGACCCGGTTGGCGCGGACCATCGGCCCCAGCCGCGCCAAGGACATGCTGCTGACGGCGCGCAACGTCGATGCGACCGAAGCCTTGAGCTGGGGGCTGGTCAACCGAGTCGCACCGCCGACCGAACTGCTGGCGACCGCCGTGGCACTGGCCCAGCAGATTGCGCAAAACGCGCCGCTGGCCGTGGGCATGGCCAAGCTGATCGTCGACCAGGGCGACGGGCTCGACAAGCGCACGCAGATGGCCATCGAGCGCTGGGCCCAGAGCGAGCTATTGGCCACGGCCGACGTGCAGGAAGCGGTCCGAGCTTTCTTCGAGAAGCGGCCGCCCAAGTTTCAGGGCAAGTAGTCTGCCGCCAGCAACGAGTTCAACCGATGCAGAACACGGTCAATGACCGCGGGCCGTGCGCGCCAATGACCAGCGATTGCTCGATGTCGGCCGTCTTGGACGGTCCGGACACAAACACTCCCAGGCTTGATGCACCGAGCGCGGCCCGAGCGTAGGCCTCGTGCATGTTATGCACGATCTGATCGGCCGAGACGACCAGCGCCAGATGCTGCACGATGAAGTAGATTGCCCGCTGGCGCACCTGTTCGTCGCTGACCCAGACTGCGCCGGTCTCGGCCACGGCGAACTGCCCGGGCAACACTGCCCAGTCGACCGTCTCCAGATCATGCGGATCGTCGACCGCGTCGAGGTTCACGTTGCCGGCCACGGTCGCGACTTGCGAGATGATCTGTTTGGCTTCGGCAAAGGTTGGCGCCGCCGAGAGGACCGCGGCAATCTCGCCTTGGCTCGCCACGCGCACAAACCGGCCCCCCACCGATTCCAGCAACGTCTGAAACTGTTGCCAGGGGTCAGGGTAGCGCAGCCAATCACGGGCCAGATCCGGCAGGTCGACCGCCGGAGGGTTTTGGCCGCGGATGGTCTTCAGGATTTCACTTCGGCTCGTCATGGCCCCGCCTGGCGAACTCGTCGCGGAAACTTCGCGCGGGAAAATCGGGCAGCTCGCGCTGCTTGCCCCACGGGTTAAATCGGTTGTAGACCATGAACCGCGGCAGCCGAGGCACCACCCAGCGCGCCAGCCGACCCGCCATGCGATACAACCTCGGATGGCGAAACATGGCGCTCATCAATTGCATGCCAAACCGCTTGGACCACGGCAGCAGCCCGCGCACGTTTAGCTCGCGTCGCCAGGTGAGCAACTGATGGTGCAGGTCGATCTTCACCGGGCAGACGTCCGTGCAGGACCCGCACAGGCTGCACGCGCTCGGTAGCGCCGCAAATGTCTTGGCGTCGCGGGCCGGCGCCAAGATCGAACCGATCGGACCCGGCACCGAGGTCTGGTAGCTGTGACCCCCGCTGCGGCGAAACACGGGGCAGGTGTTCATGCACGCGCCGCAACGAATGCAGTGCAGCGAGCGGCGAAACTCTTTGCTGCCGAGGATGGCGCTGCGACCGTTGTCCACCAGCACGATGTGCAGCTCGCCGCCGGTCCGAGGTCCGTGAAAGTGAGAGGTGTAGGCCGTGATCGGCTGGCCGGTGGCGCTGCGGGCCAGAAGGCGAATGAACACCCCCAGGTGCTCGCCGCGCGGAATCAGTTTTTCCAGGCCCATGGAGGCGATATGCAACTTGGGAAGTGATGCGCCCAGGTCGGCATTGCCCTCGTTGGTGCAAACCACGATTCCGCCGGTCTCGGCGATAGCGAAGTTGACTCCGGTCAGGCCCGCGTCGGCTTGCATGAATTTCTCGCGCAGGTGCCCGCGAGCCGCCTCGGCCAGGTAATTGGGGTCGGTGGCGCCGGCCTCGGTGCCCAGGTGCTCGTGAAAGATGCGGCCAACGTCTTCTTTCTTCTGGTGAATGGCCGGCAACACGATGTGGCTGGGAGGCTCGCCGGCCAATTGCACAATGCGTTCGCCCAAGTCCGTGTCGACGACCTGAATGCCGTGCCGCTCGAGGTAAGGATTGAGGTGGCACTCTTCGGTCAACATCGACTTGCTCTTAACCAGGCGCCTCACGCCCCGCGCTTGCAATAGCTCAAGCACGATCTGGTTGTGCTCGGCCGCGTCGCGCGCCCAGTGCACGACGGCGCCGCGACGAGTCGCCTCGCTTTCAAACTGCTCCAGGTAGTCAGCCAGCCGGCCCATCGTGTGCGCCTTGATCGCGGCGGCGCACTCACGCAACAGTTCCCACTCTGGCACGGCCTGCGCGGCCTTGTCGCGCTTGGCTCGCACGAACCACAGGGTCTGGTCGTGCCAGGCCGCTCTGGGGCGGTCGGCGATGAATGCATCTGCCAGTTGGGCATGGTTCATTGGGCATGCCCCGCGAGGATCTCGGCAATGTGCAGCACGCGCAGCGGCTTGCCCTGGCGGCGAATCAGCCCGGCGAGGTGCATCAGGCAGGACATGTCGTTGGCCGTGATCACCTCGGCGCCGGCCGTTTCATGATCGTGTATCCGGTCCAACCCCATCATGCACGACACGGCCTCTTCGGCCACGGCAAATGTGCCGCCGAAGCCGCAGCATTCATCGGCCCGGGCGAGCGTGACCAGTTCGATGCCGTCGAGCGTCTCCAGCAATTGGCCCGCCTTGCCATAGGGCGGCGCCATCAGTTCGCTGGCGCGACCCAGCCGCAGTTCACGCAGGCCGTGACAACTCTGATGCAAGCCGACGCGGTGGGCAAACCGCCGGTCGATCCGCTCGACCTTGGCCACGTCCACCAGAAACTCGCAAAGCTCGTAGGTCTTGCGCTTGAGCTCTTCGAAACCGGGGCGGCCGGCCAGGTATTCGTCGTAGTGGCAGCGAACCATCGCCACGCAACTGCCCGAGGGAGCGACGACGTGGTCGTAGCGGCCGAACAGCTCGAGGAATCGCTCGGCCAGCGGTCGGGCCTGCTCGGTGCAGCCGGTGTTGGCCATCGGCTGACCGCAACAGGTTTGCTCGCGCGGATATTCGACGCGATAGCCCTGCTCTTCGAGCAAGTCCACCGTGGCCAGCCCGACCTGCGGATAGAGCTGGTCGACGTAGCAGGGAATGAATAGTCCGACGGTAGACATGCGACAGGCTTTGATCCGCGGGGGCAGGCGAGACCTTTGAGTATAAGCCGACCGTCGCGGACAGGGAATGACCCGCCGTCGGGGCCGTTTGTCTCACCCGTCGCACGCCCGCAGATTTTCGACCAGGTGGTCCGCGCTCAAACTGCCAATGATCATCGTCGATACGGCCGGATTTGCCAGAACAAACCGGATGGCCTCATCGGGCGGAAGTGCTCCCGCGGACAGACCCTTTTTCACCACGACGCCTACTCCAGCGTCGGCGGCCGCGGCGATGGCCTGCTCGTGCGACCGATCGAGCAGGTGATACTCGACCATCACGGCATCGGCCCAAGCGAGCGAGGCCAGCACCCCCTCGGGCGTTTTCGCCGACAGGCCGATCCGCGCGATCGCGCCCGACTCGCGCAGCCGGATGAGCGTCGCCACGGCGTCGGTGTGTGTGAGCAAGTGCAGGTCATCGCCGGGCGAGTGGATGAAGACCAGGTCGAGCAAGTCGATGCCGAGCGACCTCCGGCTTTGCGCGACACTGGCTTCGATGGCCGCGCGCGAAAAATCGTAAGTTGACGTGCCATTGGCGAACGCTTCGCCCACCTTGGTCGAGACGATGAACTCGTGCTTACGATGGGCGATCGCAGCACCGATCCGCGATTCGCTCAGGCCATAGGCCGGCGCGGTGTCGATGTAGTTGACTCCCAGGTCTAAGACGGCATTGAGCAAGCGCGCGGCCTGCCGGTCGTCTGGCAACGCATAGGGTTGGCCGTACTTAGTCTTTTCGTTCCGACCGATCTTGAATGCGCCGAAGCCGATCGGGCTGACCAGCGGTCCGCCGCGACCTAAAGGTCGTTTGACCATGGCAGCTCCTGCTCCCAGGGGGCCACCGCGAACAGCGGCGCGGGCCAGCGCAATTCGTCGAGCGCGCCGCGCCAATTCTGCCAGTCGGTCGCCGGCGGCAGCGCGAGTTGCGCGACGACCTGCTGGGCCAGTCGCGGGGCCAGCACCAGCTTGGTGGGCCAGGCCACCAGCGCCTGGCCGGCGCGCACGATCTGCACGTCGCCCGGCAGCGTGCCGTCATTGGTCGATCGCTCGGCCCGATCGACGGCATAACTGGTCCACTCGACGGGCGTTGTTTGCCAACCGGGCAGCGCCGCAGTGAGCTCGGCCTTCGCGTGAAGTAAGAAATCCTCGGGCGACATGCCCGCGCCGACCTCGGCCACCTGCCCACCAAGGGTCCAGACCATGCGGCCCGCACTATCGACGTCCGATGTGATGGTCACGCGCGTCGTCGCACCGTCGATGCAGTGGCCGTTGACCACCGGCAAGTCGCCCCGCACCAGTCCGATCCGCAACGGTCTCCGTTGCATCGAGTGCGCCGGCAGGCCAAACGCCTCGCCGAGTGCCGCATTGCCCGCGCCGGCGGTCAATACGACATGGCGCGCACGGACCTGGCAGTCGGTGCCCATTTCGGCGGACCGGACCGTGAGTTCAATGTCGCGTCCTTCGTCGACCCGATCGAACCGCAATGCCCGCTCGCCATCGATCTTCCAGACCAATCCCTGATTGCGTGCCAGCATCACCCGGGAAAAATCACAAGGGTCGATGACGCGCTCGTCGAGTTGATAAACTGGGCGCGGACAGTGGGCCAATACGTCGGGCGTCGCATCGTCAGCCAGCGCCACCGGCTTCACGGCCAGAGCGGTCACCGCGCCCAGCATTGCCGTCCACGATTTCCACGAAGGTCCGCGCCACAGGTGGCAGTGCTGGCTTCGCAGCCGCACGGCCGACAGGTCTGGCTCTTCGCGGCCGTCGAGCGAGGCCTGCCACACGCCGGGCATGTCGCGAACCATCTGTGCCGAGCGCGAGAAGATGCCTGAGAGCGAATACTTCAGCCCGCCGTGCAGAATGCCCTGGGCTGCCGCGGTCTGACCCTGGCCCAGGCGGTTGGCCTCTAACAGGATCGCCCTTACGCCGCGGCGGCGCAGCTCGTCGAGGAGCCACAGCCCTGCGCAGCCTCCGCCGACGATGACGACGTCCGTTTCAAGCACGAGACCATTCACTTCGCGGGGTTGCGATTGACAGCGGCGGGCGATTATACAGAATTTTGCCTGTCGCGCGACGGTCAACCTGGACGATCGTTCGTGCGGCAAAACATCCAGAAAGCGAGACCGTTATGGACGACCAGGTCCAAGTGCGCCGTGTCCTCAGCATCGCCCAGCCCGCGGGCGGCTATCAGTTTGACGTGGAGCTGCATTGCACCGGGCGGTCACTGCGGGTGCTCGTGTCGGCGGCAGAGCTGTTGGACTTCGACCGCTTTCAATCGGCGGCGCTCGAGCAGACCGGCCACCTGGTGATGGCCCCGTGCGAACCGGGTCGCGAAGGACCTGAGGCCTACCGCCGCCATCGCCGCGCCTGGTGCAACGAACTGCAAGCGGCGACCTGGATCCACCCCCACGGCGCATCTTCAGCCAGCTCGATTGTCGAGCACAAGTCGACCGGCGCGGTTCCCAAGCCGAAGTCCTCTCAACTCCGCAACGAGTCAAACTACCGCCACGGGTAGCGGTGCGGTCTCAGGTTCGACGGCGTCGGACCACCAAAAAACCGTCCTACGACCCCTCTTGACGCCCCGGTGTCCACTGTTATGCTTCTGTGTACACCTGGTCGGTGATCACAGGAGCGTTCGATGTTTGTCCGCGTGCAACGTGGTTCGTCCGTGCCGATCTCGCGGCAGATCGATACCCAGCTCCGCGCGCAGATCCTGGGCGGGATGCTCGCGGCCGGCGACCAGTTGCCATCGGTTCGGCAACTTGCCCGAGAGCTGGCGGTCAACGTCAACACGGTGTTTCGGGTCTACGAACGACTGGCGGCCGACGGTCTGGTCGAATTGCGGCATGGCGACGGCACCTATGTCGCGCCGCGCCGACGCAACGCGACCAATTCTCAATTGGCCGAGCGGCGGCGCGAGTTTCGTCAGGAGCTCGACGCGCTGGTGCGCCGGGCACTGATGTTGGGCGTGGCGGCGGCAGACTTGCCCGGCTGGCTGGCCGCGTCGATCGAGCGCGTCGAGAAAGATAGCGCCCTGGCCGGACACATTCCTCACGATACGGAGTCCCACTCATGACGCGTGCGGCGATCGACATTCAGAATTTGCGGCAGGGATACGGTCGGCAGGCGGTGCTCGACGGCTTGTCGTTGGAAGTTGCCCCGGGTCAGACCTTTGCCCTGCTGGGTCGCAACGGCGCCGGCAAGACCACGCTAATTCGCACCCTGTTGGGCTTGTTGCAACCGGCCAGCGGATCGGTCGAGGTGTTGGGGTTGAACCCAGGCACAGCGGCGCTCGACATCCGCGCTCGCGTGGGCTATCTGGCCGAGGACCAGGCAATGTACGGCTGGATGACCGCCGACGAGATGGCCCGTTTCCTGGCGCCGTTCTATCGCACTTGGGACCAGCGGCTGGCGGTCGACCTGCTGGATCGCTTTGGCGTGCCCCGGCGGACGAAGATCAAGCATCTCTCGAAAGGGCACAATATACGGCTAGGTCTAGCGCTGGCGCTTGCCCATCGGCCGGAGCTGGTGATCCTGGACGATCCGGCCCTGGGGCTGGACCCGATCACGCGCAAGCAATTCAACCGCGACGTTATCGAGCATTTGCAGGCCGAGGGACGCACCGTTTTTTACAGCTCGCACCTGCTCTACGAGGTCGAGGCCGTCGCCGACCACGTGGCGATTCTGGACGAAGGCCGCATCGTCCGCGCCGGCCGGACTGAGGACCTGCAACGAGACGTCAAGCGGGTCTTGCTCTCGGCCGAGTCGCTGGCTGGCTTGCGACGGCCGCGCAAACTGCTGGATGTCGTGCGTCAGGGTGAGCGGGCGGCCGTCACGCTGGACGAGGCCGACGCCTGGCTCGACGAGTTGCGCTCCCAGGGCATCGAGCATCGCGTGGACGACCTGAGCCTGGATGAAATCTTTGAGGCGTATGTGATCGGCCAGGTCCAGGCCTGGCCCGACACGGCCGAACGGCGCAGCGCCGCCTTGGCATAGCGAGACAGGTCAGATGTTGGTCGTCATGACTCGTTGTACCGAGGAATGCCCCCAGGATTACGTTCGATGAGCGAAACCACAAGGATGCTCTGGTGGGCCGAATGGCGGCAGCGGCGAACGCCATTTCTCATCTGCCTGGCGTGGATGGTCTGCGGCGCGGCCTACGACGTCGCGTATGAGCTGTCGAGCGGCTTTCGCGCACCGGTCGCCAGTTTCTACACCACGTCCTCGCTGTTGGGTCAGTTCATGCCGATCTTTTTGGCCATGCGCACGGCGCTCGGTGAGACGACCGATCGTACCCGGGCGTTTGCCGATGCCTTGCCGGTCTCGGTGAGCCGCCGGGCATGGATTCGACTGCTGGGTGGGGCGGGCGCGCTGGTCGTGCCGATCGTCGTGGGCGCCGCAGTGACATCGCTTTGCCTGGCGGCGGGTTGGATTGAGCAGGCGCCGTCGCGGCTTGAGCCACACGGGCCAGAATATGTGAGTATGCTCCAGCGACCGGGCCTCGACGCGATCACGGCGGTTGGCATGACGTGGACCACGGCGGCGGTTGTGATCTGTTCGGCGACGTCGCTTTATCTGATTTTGTGTCTGCTAGGCACGGCGTTGCGCGTGGAATCGCACGCGGGGTTCTTGGGCGCGGCGGTGACTGCGGCCTGGTTCTTGGGCGGTGGCCTTCCGGAGTTGCTGAAGTCTCTTGGGAGATCGGCGACCCAGGTTTTCTGGGCGTTTGTGCCACAGGCCTGGATTGTTAACTATGGCTATGGCAACGAGAACGGCGGCTACGGCGACCTGTACTTTCCTGTCACGCTGGGCGTGCCACTGGCGATCAACGTGCTCTTGCAACTGGGCCTGGCAATCTGGTTTGCCCGCAGATACAGCCGGCGAGTGCCGCGCGGGGTGCTGTCGGCCCGTCAAGCCAGGCCGCGGCAGGTCTGGCGTTGGTGGAGCTGGCCGCTGCCCACGCGCACCCTGGCGCTCGCCTGGCTGACGATGCGACAGGCTTTGCCGATGGCGTTGCCGGGACTAGCGATCGCCTGCCTGATGACGCCATTGCAGTTAGACGCTGTGCAGGTCGGCCCCGAGGTGGGGCTGGCCGCGCGGTTTGCCGACGCCATGTCTTCGAGCACCTGGATCGTGGGGTTGCTGTGGGCCGTGGTCGTGGGCTCGGGCATCTTTGCCAGCGAATTGGATACGAAGCTGGGAGAGTTCTGGCGGGCAGCGCCGGTTCGCCCCCGGCAATTGTTCGCCATCAAGTTTCTGGTAGGTCTGATCGTTGTGCTCGGCGTGCTTGATGCCACCACGATCGCAGTGAGCTGGAACTCGCCGCGCTGGGGCGAATATTTTGCAATGAACTGGCCCTATATCGCCGTGATCGTGCCGCTGCACGCCACGATGTACGCCATTGCCGTGGCCTGGGCTTGCTGGCTGCGGCGACCGGTGGTCGGCGGCATGGCCGCGATCGGCACGTTCACGCTCATGAACGTTGCGCTCGAATGGTCGAACGCCACGCGCGACTACAGTCCTATCAGGGTTTACACTCTCTTGGCGCACGGCCGCCCGCTCGATTTCTCGGCCCATGGGTATCCGTGGGCAGCCATGCTGATGGCGATGACGCTGATCGCCGCGGCGCTGATCGGAATGCGCGCTTTGGCACGCTATTCACCACTGGGTAGGGCATCGCTGTAAGTTCGGCACATTTCGCAATGGTTCGCAACGACCCGAGGAAGGTAGCGGCACGATGAACGAACACGCTAGGATGCTCTGGTGGGTCGAATGGCGGCAGCGGCGGATGACGTTCTTGGTCTGCGTGGCGTGGATGGTCGGTGCGGCAGTCTATGCGGTCGCCTACAACGCGTCTCACGCGTTTCGCGCGCCGGTGGCCAGTCTCTTCGCCAGCGGATTGCTCTACGGACTGTTCGTGCCGATCTTCCTGGCAATGCGGACGTCATTGGGCGAGACCACGGATGGAACGCGGGCCTTTGGCGACGCGCTGCCAGTGTCCGTGCGTAACCGGGCCTGGGTTCGGTTGCTCGGCGGAGCGGCGACCCTGGTCGTGCCGATCGCGGTTGCCGCTGTTCTGATCTCGGTGTGCCTGGCGACTGGTTGGGTTGAGCAAGCGCTGCCGCGCGGCGCGCCCGGCCCGACTTATGTCGACCATTTGCAGCGAGCCAGTCTGATCGCTAGCGGTGCCGTGGGGCAGTGCTGGGAGGTCGCGGCAGTCGTGGCCTGCTCGTCGACCACGCTGTATCTGGTGCTCTGTCTTTTGGGAACCACGTTGCGGGTAGAATCGCACGCAGGATTTGCCGGCGCGGCCGGCGCGGCGGCCTGGATGCTGGGGTATGCCCTGCCGACTTCTCTCAAGGAGGCAGGGATTCCGTGGCATGACGTGCTCTATGGCCTGCTGCCGCAAGCATTGATTATGAACCACAGCTATGGCACGACCCGCGGCGGTTATGGCGACCTGTACTTTGAGGCGCCGCTGCTGCTGCCATTGGCAGTCAACCTCGTGCTGCAAATAGCGCTGGCTGCTTGGTTTGTCCACCGGTACAGCGTTCGGCAACCGCAGCGCGTGCGTGCGGCTGGCAAGCCGGCGAGGCCGATGGTCTGGCAGCGATTCGCATGGCCTCTGCCCACGCGATCACTAGCGCTGGTCTGGTTGACGATGCGGCAGGCGCTGCCAATGGCGTTGCCGGGCCTGGTGATCGTCTGCTTGATGACGCCGTTTCAAATCGGGTACGCGGCGGACTCGACCGTCGCGAGTCGACTGGTTGACGCCATGCCGTCGAGCACGTGGTTCGTGGGCATTATCTGGGCCGCGGTTGTCGGCTCGGGCATTTTTGCTGGCGAGCTCGACGCGAAGCTGGGCGACTTCTGGCGTGCCGCGCCGATTCGTCCGGGGCAATTGTTCGCCATCAAATTCATCGCCGGTCTGATCGTCGTCTTATTGGTGTTGGACGCCACGACGATCGCCGTCTGTTGGCAGTCGCTTCGGTGGGGCGATTACCACAGCATGAACTGGCCGTACATCGCGGTGTTTTTGCCGCTGCATGCCACGATTTATGCGATCGCCGTGGCCTGGACCTGCTGGCTGCGGCGGCCGGTCGTGGGGGGCATCGCCGCGGTCTGCACGTTCTTCGTAGTGAACATCGGCCTCGACCTGTCGATCGTCACTCGACCGTTCGATCCGATCGAGGTCTACGGCAACTTGGCACTGCACGGGCCGATGGACTTTGGCATGCACGGATTTCCGCTGGTCATGACGCTCATGGCACTGACCCTCGTGACGGCCGCCTGGATGGGATGCCGCGCTTTGGGCCGTTACGCGCCCGGGAAAAACTCTGGCTGAGGTCTAACCATGAGGGAGAGGTGCCCGCCGAGCCAGATGTGCGCGGAGACCCACGACGACAATCCAAATAGCCGAGGAGCACAAATAAATGTTACGCGTACGGATCACTACCGAATACGTCGCGGGGATTGTCGCCGGAATTGGCGTTGGTCTGGCAATCCATCCCCTCATCGAGCGGTGGATTGCGCCGCAACCCTCGTCGCTCGGCTTTGCCGGAGCACTTCTTGCGTGCGTTGGCGGATGCATCGCGATTTACGCGCAACGGAACTCAGGGCAAACTTCATCCACGCGAACGTAGGCCGCCAAGGTCCAGGGGCCAGGCATAGTGCTGCGCCTCTTGTACCTTCGGCACCCAGTCGACCGAGTAGTGTGGGCCACCCACGGCTTGTCGGGGCGCACGGGTTTCGTCAGCCAAACCGTCGGGCCAGTCGGGCGGCCGGGGCCTCGACCGTGTGGTAGAAAGCGGTGGCCGCCAGCACGCTGGCCAGATAGGCCAGCACCAGCGCCAGGGTCGAGCTGCCCCGCCAATCCCAGTCGTAGCGTTCCCAGACCGCCGCGATCACGATCAACACCGGAAAGTGCAACAGAAACAGGCTGTACGACGTGCGGGCTTGAAAGCGGACCAGCGGGTGATCGGGCCACCGCTGGAGCCAGCCCGCGCGGCCGGCCAGGTACAACGCCGAACCAGTCACCAGCGAGATCGCCAAGTGCCCGCGCCAGTCGTAGGCCAGGCCCGCAGCCAACATCAGCAAGTAGGCAGCAAAGAGGTTGCGATAACGGGGCTCGGCGAGCGCCTGATAGACCATCACGCCCGTGAAGAAGTGGGCGAAGAAATAAACCGCGAACGGATCCCAGTCGGCGTCGAGATTGAAGTAAAACACAGACGCCACGGCCAACAGCCAACCCAGCGCCAGCGATACGTCGGTCGACAGCCGCTCGGTTGCCGGCTGCGTTACGTCGCGCCCCAGCCACCGCGGCACCGCGCGGGCCAGATAGACGATCGCGATATAGAGCAGGGCTAATTGAAAGTCGATGCACAGGAACCAGACGCCGGCCGCCAGCGACTCGTAGCCCAGGATGTCGTGGAGCAGGAACAAATGCGCGATCACCTGCATCATGTGCGGCGGCTCGCCGACGACCTCTTCAGACAGCCACGCGCGGCCCCAATGACAGGCCAGCAACGCCACGCCGATCGCCGCCATGTAAGGCAGCATCAGCCGGCAGTAACGGCGCAGCACTACCAGCCGCAGCGGTTGGCAATTCGATGCGCAGCCCGACAGGCTCATGGCCATCAGGTAGCCGCCGATGACGAAGAACACCTGCACGGCCCAGCGCAGGTTCCAGAGCCAGCCGCTGAGGTCGGCGGCCTGGGGCGCCTCGCCGTCGGGCGTGGGCCAGTAGAGCGCGAAGTGATGGCACACGATCAATGTGGCGGCCAGCGCGCGCAGCGCGTCGACCAGGGGCATGCGCCCGGCAGATTCTGGCGAAGTGCGCGGCAGTGACATGGACGTCGCGCGTATCGCGCGACCCAGAGGCTCGCGGCGCGTCGACCATTTCCTTGATCGGCGGGCCGCTTTCAACGAATTATCGGTCGCCAGAACCGGCGCCGAGAGATTGGACCTTTGTTGTTACTATGCTAACGGGCGGGCGAGAAATGCAAAGCCGCCCCCCCGGCGGAGAACGGGGTCCGATGGCACCCATCGCCGGTTGCCGATCTGTGTGGGCCGATGGCGCCGGAGGTAGCGGTCCTGCCGACGCTTCGGCAACGCGCCTTAAGCGGCCGGCGCCCCAGAGCTACCGCGGATGGCCGGCCGCCTCCAGACGCTTTTCGGCCATCCGTCTCCGCGCCGCGGCCTCGTCACCCGATCGCGGAATGCCGAATCGGCTGGCCTGCCAGATTTCGCGCGTGTTGACGTCCATGGCGGTCAGCCAACCATGCCGCCAGCAGGCCGTGTCGAGACAGATGACGAAGCCCAGGTCCAGCACTTCGGAGGTCGGTTGCTCGGTATGGCCCACAAAGACCGGCTTGCCGGAGCAATGCGGCCGAGCTTCAGAGGGTTCCAGCAAGGCCCAGCGCAGTTGGTGCTCGGGCTGCTGCGACATCGGAACTTCGGGCAGGTAGTTGGCGTGGGTGAAAATCACGCCCTCGGTCTCATAGAATGGGCGGCCCTGGGCCAGCAGGTTCCAATGCGACTCGGGCACGTCGCGCAGGTGGCCGCCATAGCGGTAGGAATTGAGCGTCATCACGCCGCCGCAGTTCTCCCAATAGCGCAATGCCGGCACGCTCTCGCGCGCCGCCAGCATCATCTCCTCGTGGTTGCCTTCGATCAGGTTCACGTGGCACTGCGTCTGCAAGGCGAGTAGCCGATCGAGCACCTCACGGCTGTCGTGCCCCTGATCGACGAGGTCGCCGAGAAAGACCAGCGTATCGGCCGGACGTGGTTTGATCTCGGCCAGCAGCGTGTCTAGCGCATGCACGCACCCGTGCACGTCGCCGATCGCGATCAACCGCCCGGGATGATCCGCCATGGAGAGCCCGCCGCCTGAAGAATCTTGCCTGGAGTCACGAGGCCGCCTGAGTGGGACAGAGGCGGCACGCGACCGCTAGAGTCTAGGGCGCGGGGGCGGGGCGTGCAATTGCAGCAAATCTACGTAACGCTCACCCCTGGCCAATCTCGGCTTTCATTTCTGGAAATGCTGCGGCGACCTGCTGCACGTCGTCCGGGAAGTCAGAGAACTCCTGCACCTGGCGGATCTCGATCACTTCGTTGGGGCCTGCCGGGCAGCGCTTGGCCCAGGCGATGGCTTCGTCCTTCGAGGCGACCCGGATCATCCAATAACCGCCGAGCACCTCTTTGACCTCGCTGAAAGGACCGTCGGTGACCTGCGGCTTGCCGTTTTCGAATGAGACGCGCGCGCCCATCGAGGGCGGATGCAGGCCATCAAGCGCCAAGAGCACGCCGGCCTCTTGCAGGTCCTGGTTGTACTTCATCATGGCGGCCACGGCATCGGCCGGCGGCATTGTGCCGGGTTGGGCCTGTTCGTAACCCTTGGGGATCATCAGCATCATGAATCGCATGGCGGAGAACCTCGGTTGGTAGGGGAGACGATTGAGCGAAGGCTCGTCCGGATGAATACTGGGGCGTATTGGTGGCGCACCGAGGTCACAGACCCCGGCTACAGGGGAGGAAAAGCGCGGCCAGCTTAGGTCTTCAGCGGCACCAGCGCCCTCAATCGCGGCTCGCAGAGGAAGGGGCCGAGCCAGGTCAGCACGCCAACCACGACCGCGAACACGCAGGGAAAGACCTGCCCGGTCAGCAGCACGTTGGTGGCGACGGCGCCGCCCAGGTACCCGGTCAGCAAGATGGCGCCCAGCACCACGGTCTTGGGAATCGCATACAGGATAGCGCTGGCTATCAGGACCGCGCCGATGCCGACCATGACGTTCATCGGGATGTGCATCTCCTCGCTGGCTTTCACCACCGCTTCGATCTTGGCTACTTTGACGCCGCCGTCGAACAGCATGAAGGCAGTGACCAGGCCGATGAGGATCCGCCCGGCCACGGTCATTCCACGTGGGTTGGCGGCGGCGGGTGCGGTGGCGTGCATGGCGGAATCTCCCGATCGAGCGAGGTCGAAAAAAATGGTTGTTGCCTTGGGACGTCCCAGTAAATTCGAATTACTTTGCAGCCGCAGCCGAGCCGAGCTTGGTCAGGCCATTCTCAAAGTCGGTGCCGATCATGGTGTCGAAGTTGAGGAACACGCCCATGATCTTTGAGAGGAAGTTGGCCGGACCATCCATGGTCCAAGTGACCTTGGTCTTATCTCCAGCCGGTTCCAGCGTGAACTCAGCCTGGTTGTGGCCCTCAAACGGTCGAATGAAGTCCAGCTTGATCAGGATGCGGTTCGAGGGCGATGACTCCAGGATCTCCATCCGGCCTTGCCCGACGTTGCTGTTGCCATGCCATTCGTAGATGCTACCCAGTCCGCTTTCCGGGCCGCTATAGGTCCGTTTCAGGTTCGGGTCTCGCTCTTCATAGGGCGACCAGCGGGTCCACTGGTGAAAGTCATTGATCAGCGGAAAGATCGCCTCGGGCGGCGCGGCGATTTCCGCCGAGCGCTCGACGTGCAGCGTGCTCGGTTTGGTCGAGGCGATGAGCAACACCACCACGACCAAGACCGCGACGACCGCGAGAATGCTCAGGAGAATATTGACGAACATGGGTCGCTTTCGCGCGGTCAATGGGGCGGCGGCGTTGGGTTCGGTTTGCATGGGCCTATCGCTTGCCTGGGACAATGACAATCCAGGCGACGCCAAAACGATCGGTGAGCATGCCGAACCGGGGCGAGAAGAAGGTCTTGCCCAAGGGCATGGTCACTTTGCCGCCGTCGAGCAAGGCATTGAAGTTTCGGTCGGCGTCGGCCTCGGTCGGCACGTGCAGCGTGAGCGTGATTCCTTGGAAATTGGTCTGGCCGTGACAGTAGCCGTCGGAGGCCAGGATCGTGCTATCACCGACCTTAAATTCGGCGTGCATGATCTTCTTTTCATTGCCCGGGGGGATCGTGCCCGGCGGCGGTTGCTCGGGGGCCTCATTCATCCGCAAAACCATCAGCACCTCCGCGCCAATCGCCTTGCGATAGAACTCCAGCGCCTCCTCAGCGCAGCCATCAAAGTGCAGGTAAGGTTGGACGTACATGGCAGCCTCCTCGTGAAATTAGCGATGCGTGGCGCGGCATGCGGACTTTTGAGACCCCGCTGGCCGCAGCGCCCCGCGTTTGCGTGATTGAGATTTCCGTCGTTCTACCTAACAGTCGAACGGCCGACGAGCATTTCGACCCGGCTGACGGAAAAAAATCGCAATGTCTGGCCCCAGCGGCAGGGTCTCGGAAAAGGCGGGCAAAAAAGGGGTTCAAAAAGACGGGCGGAGATGCCCCCCACTTCGCCCAATGTTGCACGACACAACGAAGTGACCCAGAGGTGCCCCGCCGCAACGATCCGTGCAGCTTTGCCGCGTCCGCTGCGGTCAGGACTTCGGCGGCGCTGGCGGCCGCTCGGGCACTGCCGCTCGCAACCGCGGGTCGTCCAGCAGCTTGAGAGCCTGGTCGCGCACGGTGACGGCCTGGTCCTGATTCTTAACTGCCAACAACACCGAGATGAGCTGCATGCTTTCCTCAACCAGTCGCTTCTCGTTGAATGCAATAAACCTGGGTCCGCCGAACCGCGGATCCTTGTAGAGAGTCTGATTCAGTTCATAACTGTGGCTGATATGAAGAAAGGCCGTCTCCGGATCGCCGATGTACTTTGCCGCCAGCTCATACTGCTTGGCGCCGATCACCGCGTCCTTGACCATGATCCAGCAGTTCTTGGCCAGCTCAGGCGTGTTTTTGTCGACCACTAGAAACAGGTCGACCGTCTTGCTGTCCTCTCCCAGGGTGCGATTGAGCGCGGCCACGTCCTGGAAGAGCTGCGATGTTGCGCCACTGTCGAGGATTTGCCGGGTCGTGCGGTCGCGCATTTCCACCAGCGCATCCATAGCCGGCGGATACTTTTTGCCGAGCGCCTTCCAATCTGAAAGGGCGAACGACAGTCGCACGCCCGACATTCCCGCTTCGTGCGCTACCGCGTTCTCGTGAAACCAGACGAATCGATCCAACGCCTCGGGGTACTTGCCTTGTCGAACGAGGACCCGCGTGTCTTGCAAATACTTCTGCATGTCGTCGGCCCGGGCCGACCCACAGACCAGCACCACGCACAACGCGAGGATCGCCTTCATCGGAGTTCTCCTGGGTCGGTTGCAGCAGGTGAGATCGACTATCTGCGCAGGACGAATGCGACCGAGCTGGCGTCAGCCTTCCGAGCGCCTGGCCGGAAGCCGCCGCCGATGGCACAATATGGGCCAGCCTAGCGGTCACGGACCGCCAACGCAATTTTTTCTTGCCAAGGGAAATGCCATGTCCGTATCCATGACCCCATTTCTAATGTTCGAGGGGCGCGCTGAAGAGGCTCTGAGCTACTACACGTCGTTAATCCCCGGTAGCCAGATCACTGAAATTGTCCCCTTTCCTGCCGGCGGCCCCGGTGCCGAGGGCTCGGTGATGAAAGGCACGGCCACCATTGCGGGCCAGCGTGTCAAGTTCTTCGACAGTCCGGTGCCTCACAAGTTCACGTTCACGCCCGCGATCTCCCTGTTCGTGGAGTGCGAAAGTGAAGCGCAATTGCGAGAGCTGGCCGCGGCGCTGGCCGCAGGGGGCGCTGAGCTGATGCCGCTGGGCAACTACGGGTTCAGCCAGTTATTCGCCTGGGTCAACGACCGCTTTGGTGTGTCGTGGCAGTTGAATCTAACCTGAGCGGGCGCGTCGGGGACCAACCGTGCAACTAGTCGCCGACGGCACGTTCGCCTTGCTTGATCTGCCGCTCAAGCTTGTCGAGACTCCAATCGCCCGGAGTCTGGCTCGGCGGGAAGTCTTTGAGCGTCATGAGGAACTTGGTGGCCAACGCCTGCAATGGGACCAGCACGAACGCCCGGTCAATCATCCAATCGTGATACGTGTTGGAGTTGTGCTGGGACTTTTCGAAGGGATCGCGGCGCAAATTAAATAGCAGCGGCAGGCGCAAGTGCACGAAGGGTTCTCGCCAGACGTCCAGTTGATGAGCGCGATTCTCCAAGTAGATCGCCTTCCAGTCGTTGGCGCGGATAGCGACTACTTCCCCGCCGTCGTTGACGTAGATGAAACCGTCGCGCGGCGACGTTTTCGCCTTGCCGCTAAGGTAATCGAGCAAGTTGTAACCATCGATGAAGTTCTTATACGTCCGACCGTTTAGCTCCACGCCCTTGAGCAGCTTCTCCTTGATATCGGGAGATCCCGCCGCGGCGGCGAACGTCGGCAGCCAATCCTCGTGCGACGCGATGCCATTGAGCGTCACGCCCTTTGGGAAATGTCCCGGCCAACGGACAAAACAAGGGACGCGGTAGGCGCCTTCCCAGTTGGAGTTCTTCTCGCTGCGAAAGGGGGTCGTGCCGGCATCGGGCCACGTATTGTAGTGCGGGCCATTGTCGGTGGAGTATTGGACGATCGTGTTGTCGGCCAGACCCAGGTCGTTGATGAGCTTGAGCAGCTCGCCGACGTGCATGTCATGCTCGACCATGCCGTCGCCATATTCGTCCTGGCCGGAGATGCCAATGTGCTCGGGCTTCACATGCGTGCGGAAGTGCATCCGCGTACCGTTCCACCAGCAGAAGAACGGCTTGCCCGCCTTGGCCTGCCGGGTGATAAAGTCCTTCGCCGCCGCGATCGTCTCGTCGTCGATGGTCTCCATCCGCTTTTTGGTGAGCGGCCCGAGGTTCTCGATGCTTTGCCCCCCCTTGCCGTCGGCCTTGCACTTGAGGATGCCTCGGGGTCCGAACTGTTCCCGAAACGTCTTGCCGTTCGGCAGTTTTAAGTCCTTCGGATAGTCCCGATTCTCCGGTTCCTCTTCGGCATTGAGGTGATAGAGGCTGCCAATGAACTCGTCGAAGCCGTGCATGGTCGGCAGGTGCTCGTCGCGATCACCCTGGTGGTTCTTGCCGAACTGGCCGGTCGCATAGCCTGCGCTTTTCAAGACTGTGGCCATGGTGACGTCCGTCTTCTGCCAACCTTCCTTGGCGCCGGGCATGCCGACTTTGGTCATGCCGGTGCGCACTGGCACGCTGCCGTTGATAAACGCGGCGCGGCCGGCGGTGCACGACTGCTGTCCGTAATAATCGGTGAATGCGACGCCGTCCTTGGCGATGCGGTCGATGTTCGGAGTCTGATAACCCATCATCCCGCGGCTGTTGTGACTGATGTTCCAGGTGCCGATGTCATCGCCCCAGATCACCAGGATGTTGGGCTTCTTCGCAGCTGCCGGTTGAGCAGAGGCGGCGCTCGCGGTGCAACACATCGCACCGGCAATCGCGACGATCGCCATAAATTGCAAGTTGGGAACTCTCATTTGTGAACCTCCAGACGACATGAGTGGAATGTCTACTGTGTGTCGCGCGGATCTCGTCAATCGGGCGCGAAACCGAATGCGTTGCAGAGGAGCGCTGTGAAGCCCGCCAAAAAAATCGAAATCGCTTCTCAACGACATGAAGCGCGCCGGAACCGGCGTTGCACAATCTTGACCGATCCGCGGTTATCAGGCAACAGGCTGGCGGCGAGAAAGCGCCGCGGGGTCATCGCGGACCGCCATCTGGCGCGCGAGGTGCCCTATTGGGCGGGCGTGAAGATCTGCTTCCAGTCGCGCTTCATGTCCACGACGATCCAGCCGCGTTTGGGGGCCGCCGCCAGGGCCACGACCAGCTTCCCGGTGCTCTTGGGGTGGGCGTCATAGGCATACTCGCGCTCGGCGTCGGTATGATGGACGATCAGGCCAAAACCGGGCTTACGCCCGATCGTCGTCCACTGCAGCATTTCAAAGTCGCCGTCGGAGTTGCCAAAGCACATCACGGGGCGGCGACCAATGTATTGGTGAATGCCCACCGGCTTGCCGCTCTTGTCGTCCATCAAGGCCAGTTCAGGCAGCACCGTCAACGTGGGATGATCGTCGATGAGCGCGTAACGGGTTTTGAGCACGGTGCCGACGACCTGCTCAGGCGGGATTCCATACACCCGCTCTGCCCAGACCCGCATGAAGTCGGCCGTGCCGCCCGAGACGATCCAGGTCTTGTAGCCATTGGCGCGCAGAAACGCCAGCACTTCCTGCATCGGCAGATAAGTGCACTCGGAATACAGCCGCTTGAAGCGCGGGTGCCGGGCGGTCGCGATCCAGTCGGCCACGGCTTTGTGGAATTCGTCGGTGGTCTGGCCGGCATGGGTATCGGCGATCAATTGTTTGAGCAGCTTCAGCCCGTCGGCTGTAAGTCGCGGTACGTCGTGACTGGCCAGTGCCTGATAGGCGGCCGAATCTTTCAGGGACGGATCCTTGGCCAGCCTCGCCTTGGCGTCGTCAAAGGTGAAGGCCAGCTCGAACGGCACAGGGTTCTCGGGCCAGAGCGTGCCGTCGTTGTCGAAAACCGCGATGCGTTGCTCTGGGGGAACGAAGTCTGGTGAGCCCGTTCGCGTCGTGCGTGCCACGAAGTCAACAATTGCCGCTTTGGCCGCGCCGTCATTCCAGGAGGGGAGCGGATCCAATCTGCCCACCCCCTGCGCGTGGGCAGTCCGCGGCGCCGAGATCGCCCACCAAACGCCGATCAACAGCGTGAGCGAACCCATCGCCGTCGTCAAACGCTTGAGTCGTTGCATGGTGCTCGGCTCCAACGAAAGGAAACACGACATCGGCGAAGTATACCCGAGCTGGGAGCACAGGTCGCTGTGATTCCAGGGCACGACTACTTCGCGTTCGGCTCGCCCCGGCTTGCGGCGTTGGTCCGCGCGGGTCGGAGGCGCCCCGCACCTGTGCCGCGGATAAACTTGACAAACTCCAGGGCCACGCCGGGCAGCGTGTCTCCCCGCCGCGAGAGAATGCCGGAGTTGATGGGGCGGATCGGGTCGACCAACCCGCGGATCGCCACCTTGCAGCCGCGCGTAACCGCGCCGCTGGCCAACAGCGGCACGATGGCCACGCCGAGGCCAGCTTCGACCATGCGGACGACGATCTCGGTGGTGGTCGTCTCCATGATGATCTGCGGAGAGAGCTCCTGTTCGTGAAAAGCATCCAGGATATGCTGCCGCCCCGTCGACCCGCGCTCGAAGAGAATCAAAGGCTCTTCGGCCAGGTCTCGCAGGCGGATTCGCTTCTGTGCGAGCAAGCGATGGCGGGGCGGCGTGATCAGGCTCCAGTTCATCGCAAACATGTGCTGATATTCGAGCTCGGGCGATGGCTCATAGGGCGCCGCCACGCCGATGGTCACGTCCGAGTCGCCGAGCAGCACGCCCTCGATCTCCTGCTCGCTGTGAATGCTCAGCCGCACGCGACTGTGAGGAAACTTCAGGTGAAAGCGGCGCACGGCGTCGATGAGCACGTAGCGAACGAGATACTGGCTGGCGGCGACGTGGATGTCGCGCGGCTGGTTGGGACGCGAGAACAGCTCGCACATCTCGCCCGCGCGCTCCAGAAATGCGACGGCATGGGGCAGGAACTTTCGCCCGGCGTCGGTCAGCGGCGTGGCGGTGCGAATGCCCTGCCGCTTGCGGTACAGCTCGACCTTGAGCCGCTTCTCCAAGGTCAAGAGCCGGTTTCGCAGACCCTGCTCCGTGATGTTCAGTGATCCGCTGGCGCGGCGCAGGCTGCCTTGCCTGGCCAGCTCCACGAACGCGGCGACCTGATCGGTGGTGAGCGAGGGTGTCTGAAGGTTCATGTCGCGAGGTTCCGCAGCGTTACCGAACAAGCCAGAGTAACACAATAAAAAAGATGATTAAATCGATTGTAAACATCATTAACTACGTTCGCCAGCCGTTAAGATCAGCTGCTGAAGGATACATCGACCATCCCGCGACCCAGGTGACCCATGCAACGCTTCCGCAACGCTCGGCGAGTTTTCACCGCGATGGCCATCATTGGCGCGGGAGTGCTGTACCTTGCCGGGGTTACGACCGGAGCGGCGGAACCCGACGGTCCGATCACGCTCGGCCATCGCACGGCGCCGGTCGTGCTGGGTCCGCACGAGCACTCCATCACCGCGATCGTGTTCTCGCCAGACGGCAGCACGCTGGCGACCGCCGCGAACGATGGGTTTCTGCGTTTTTGGGATGCGGGCACCGGCGCGCTGCGCGCGATTCGCGGCGACGATGCGACGCGCGCCATTCAGGCCTTGGCGTTTTCACCCGACGGTAATCGCCTCGCCGCCGTTGGTGGGTTTTTTGACAAGGAGGTGGCGCTGTTTGACACGGCGCCCGCGGCACTCGCGCGGGCTTTTTCGCCGATCAGCGAAGCCTACGAGTCGGTGACACCGGTCTCGCCCACAGCGCCGTTTCTCTACAAGGGCAAACCTGCCGAGTTTCGCCTGCTCACGGCGCTGGCTTATTCGCCCGATGGGCGGCTGCTGGCGACAGCACCCGGAGGCGTTGTGCTGCGTGACACGACCAGTGGCAACGTCGTTGCCACGCTGGAGCAGCCGGCCAAGGGGGTGAAGGCGTTGGACTTCTCGCCAGATGGCAAACTGCTGGCGGCCGCCTCGGATGACAGGAAGGTGCGCTTGTGGAACGTCGCCGACAAGACGCTCTTGGCAACGTGCGAGGGCCCCACGCAACCGCTCACCGCGGTCGCGTTCTCATCCGACGGCGAACGGATCGTGGCGGTGAGTAACGGCCCTCGCTCGCTGCTGGACAAGACACCCAGGGGCTCGCTGTGGGTGTGGACCCAGCGCGGTGGCCGAGGACGAAAACTGGATCTCGGCGACGTGCCCCTCGGCCAGGTGGCGTTCTTGGCGCCAAGCAAGATCGTCGTTGCCGCAGGGCGCGAGGTCCTGGAAGTGGAACTGCAAGGTGACAACGCGATGCCGGGCCGAAAGTTATCCTTTGGCAGCGAGGACGTGCTGGCGGTCGCCGTGTCACCCGACCAGACGAAGCTGGCATTTGGGGGCCGGGATCGCACGGTGGACGTGATCGAAGTCGCAACCGGCAAGCTGCTGTTTCGCTTGCCCGGAGCCAACAACCGCTATTCAGAGGTGGCCGCGGCCGACAGGGGCCAGCGATACGCGACCGCGACCATCGACTATCGGTTCTCCAACCATCTGCCGACCAAGGACCTGCGCTTTGCGGCGCGCCATCAGACCTACTTCTCTGGCGATCAGAACGCGAGCCGGATCAATCCCAGCGAAGTGCGCATCTGGTCGAGCGACGACGGCTGCATGACAGGGATCTTGCCGCTCAAAGATTGGCAGGCCACGGCGGTCGACTTTGTGCCCGGTGGCGAACAATTGGCCGTAGCCGGCTGGCTGCCGAGCGGGCAAGGGATGTTGTCGGTGTGGGACGCCACTAGCGGCAAGCGTCTGCGGGAATGGACGACAGGCCCGGCGGAAGTCTTGACGGCGGCGGTCGCGCCCGATGGCCTGACGCTGGTTAGTGGCGACGCCGGCGGAAACCTGGACGTGTGGGATCTGCAATCGGGCGCCAAGCGCCGCACGGAGCAACTGCAGCACCCGATCGAGGCCGTGACCTACTCGGACGACGGCAAGTTGCTGGCCGCGGCGGACGCCCATCGGACCGTTCGCTTGTACTCCGCCGCCGACGGCGCGCTGGTGCGAACCTTGCAGAGCAAGAGGTACATAGAGTCGATTGCGTTCTCGCCAGATGGCCATTGGCTGGCCGCCGGCACCCGGGCCGAGGGGCTGGAGCTGTGGGATTTGCGCGGCGATGCCGGCAGCCGGGTCCTCAAGGCGGCCGGAGATTACTTTGAGACCATGCCGGGCTTTGCGGCCTTCTCGGCAGATGGTCGCTACCTGGCCGGCGGCGGTCACGGCAAGGATATCGCGGTGTTCAATGTGGCCAGCGGCGAGCTGCATCTAGAATTGCGGGGTCACGAGCATGCGGCGACCGCGGCCGCGTTCCTGCCCGACGGGCGGCTGGTGAGCGGTGGCGAGGAAGGAGCGATCCTCATGTGGAATCCGGAGGAAGGCAAGAGGCTGGCCACCTGGGTCACACTGTCCGCCGATGCCAACCGCAAGTGGGCCGATGAATGGGTCGGCTTCACGCCAGACGGCCGCTACGTGGGCTCGGCGAGCTTGGAGCGGTTGGTCGGCTGGCAAAGCGGCGGCGAAGTATACATTGGCCGCGAAACCCCCGGCCATCAGCAGCGGGTAGAGCGGCTGTTTGACCCCGCGCCGTGACCTCCGTTGCCTGAGGCTACCTGATCGCATCCGTGGCCGGCGTCTTCGCGCGCAGCAGGCCGTAGAGCGTGAGCAACAAGGCCACCATGATGGTCACCCCGCAGATTTGGAGCGAGGCCGAGACAAGGGCGCTGTCGGTGCCGTGCGGCGGCGGAAACTTCTCATTGAGGGTCGGCATCAACGGTGACGAGGCACCCAGGAATCCGGCCACCACCCCTGCACCGCCGTTGGTCCAGGTGCCGATCTGCAAGGTCACAAACCAGACCCATAGCGCCGGCGCGCTCAATCGCAGTTCCCGCACCAACAGGCCCAGGACGATCATCAGGACGCCGTTGGCGGTGAACTCGATGTGGGCCATCACGATGCCGCGAAACCAGGACACGGCTGAAGGCGGGATAAACCCGACCGTGCAGCCGATGGTGATTTGAAGCACGCCGAGGATCAACGTCCAGCGCCGCAGAGTTTCCTTCAAGCCGCTGCTGTCGGGTGTCATCACGATTCTCGCTGGGGTGCGGAGGCCGACGGTAAACCGCGGCCTTCGTTCAAAAATGCCGACGATCCGTCGCGCAAGATCGTAAAGTTATCGCGGGCCAATGACAAGCGGCGTCGTTTTGAAAGAACCTGACCGCGCGGCGGGCGACCTGACTTCAGCGGCTCAGACACACGCTGTTGCTACTTGCCCGCGTTTGTGGCGTGATATTCAATCAGCGCGGTGACCGCCGCATCGCAGGCCGCTTGCGCGGTGTCACCTCCCTGGTTTGTGCAGGCCAGGATCGCAAAGTCCCGCCGCGGGGCGATCCACACGGTTGCGTAGTTCATCGTGTTGGAGCCGTTGTGCCGCAAGACCATGCCGCCGGCCCAATCGCGCTGGGCCACGATCCAACCCAGCGCATATTCGCCTCCGAAGGGCGGCGTGGATAGTTTCGTGTAAGCGGTACCGGCCAATAGCGCCGGTTTGCCGTTCAACCCGCGCAAAAAGTCCGCTACATACTTCGACCAGTCCTGAATGGTGCAATGCACGCGTCCGGCCGGGTTCATCACCGGCGGGTTGTCGATCTTCGGCCCGTTCTCCGCCACGGGCTTTCCGTCTGCCGTGTGGCTCCAGGGTTGATCGACCTTGCCCGGTGTTCCGGTGCCTCCGAACCCCGCGCTCGTCATCTCCAAGGGGACAAACACTTGCTTGACCATATTCTCTTGCCAAGGCTTGCCGGTCACCTTTTGAACGATCCCTCCGGCGATGATGTAGCCGAGGTTCGAATACTCGTACTTACTGCCGGGCGCGCTCTGCGGCGGTTTGGCGAGTTCCAGCTTGACGGCCCGCACGCTCTCTCGACCCGCGTCGGCACCTAGATAGTCGGTCAGCTTCAGATTGGCGGGCAACCCCGAGCGGTGCGAAAGCAAATGCAACACCGTCACGTCTTTAAGATCCGGGTGGATCTTAAAACTGCTGCCGGAGAAGACGTCGGCCAGGGTCGTGTCCCATTTCAGCTTACCCTGCTCGATAAGCCTCGCGATCAGGGTCGCGGTCATGGCCTTGGTGTTGGAGCCCAGGTGCCAAAGGTCGTGAGGCGTGGCCGGTGTCTCGGTGCCGCGCTTCCGCACACCCGTGACGCCAAACGCGGAGAGTCCTTGGCTGGTTACAATCGCGGCTGCGATCGCGGGCACGTCCGATTTTTGCTGAACCCGTTTCAGCAATTCACCGATTTGCTTGTCGGCCGCGGGTTCCGCGGGGGCGGGCACGGAATGGCCGAGAGACTTGAGATGCCGCCGGTCGGCCTGACCGAGGCGCGCCAGCGGCACTGAAATTTCCTCGCCCCCGGCCTTCCTCAACACAACCTTGCCGTCGCGGACTTCGACAAACTCGGCTTCGACGGCGAACTTGCCGGTCGCGTCGGACCACTTCCGGGCCCAGCCTGGCTCGGCGGCAAAGAGCAACTGCCCGCAGATCAAGATCGCCAGCAAACGCGGTTTCATGGCATCCCCGTTATTCCGGCGTGTGGTCACCGGAGGTACGCCCTATTGACCAAGGTTCGCCATGGCATCGCGGAGCGCATGGCTGGAGATCTTTATCAAACCGTCCAGGGGCTGATCCAAGTCGACAATCAGGAAAACTGCACCGGCCATGGATAACGCGCAAATGAAGAGAACCGCAACGACGGTTACATTCGGTGGCGAGAAGAGACCAAAGCTAGTGAAAAGAACGAAGAGCCAGAACGCGAGTACGACAAGAAACGGAATGGGGAGCGAACCGTCGTCATGCTGCCCCAATTGCCAGCGATTTCGGCCCAGGTCCGAGCTAATCTGCAAGGCTTGGGTCTGAAGCAAGCGTTGGGAATCATCTCGGGGCGAGAGGCCACGAATGGCGTCGTAGAGCGCGCTGCCACTGTCGGTTATGCGCGAATCGTTCATGCCCGACGATTGTGAACCGCCGGCCGGCCAAAGGCTTTCAATGATCACGGCGACGGCGTCGTGCAGCTGTTTGCGTGCCGGTTTCGTTTCCGGCCCATAATGCGCCAGAGTACGGTCGAGCAAGACGACGTTCAATGCGAGCTGCTGGAAACCACTTCTCTGGGTGTCGAATGACGACTTGGCCGTGCCAACCAATAGCCCCAGCACGAGGGCGGCCATCGTCGCGATGAGTCCTGTGCCGAGTTTGATGACCTCCTTAGATTTGTCGCTTAGGTGTGACTCTGGCAGGGCGCGTTGCATAAACATGCCCACGATGGCGCCGCCGAAGGCAGCCGCAAACACGATTCCCGCGATGACTACAGAATTCATATTCGGCCAACTTTTATGGGAACGTGCGCGACCCGTTTCGACACGGCCTTGTTTGAAGCGCTCACTTCAGGCGTAGTACGCGAAACATGCTGTAGAATCCAACCAGTAAAATGAGGATAACCAAACCGCCCAGGCCAGTCGCCACGGCAAGAAGCCACATTGCTTCGCGATGCGCGGCTTGGATCGCTGATTCGGAATGCTCCTTCAACCGGCCGGAGAACGATGTGAGTCCTGCGGCATACTCGCTCTTATTGCGTCGGTACTCATCGCCGTTTAGCAGCTCCCAGGCGTTAGTTAATTGTCTCTGTCGCACGAGCGTGAAAGCCTGGTCTTCGAGCCGCACTAGCGCCGCATTAGCACCGTCGACCGCGGCCAATTCTGCCTTCGCGTCGGGAACTAGTTCAACGGCCTGATTGAGGGCCGTGTCGAGCTGGGGCAAGTACCTTCGGTAGCGATCTTCCCAGCGGGGCTCGCCGCTAATGGCGGCAAGTGAGCAGGAATTCGTCAATACTTCATCCAGGTAAAGTATTTGTCCGCGCAACTCTTGAATTCGCATTTCGCGATGTTGAATGATTTCGATCACGCGATAGTTGCGGTAGGTCGTCCATGCCATGGCGCCTGCCAGTAGGGCGAGCATGACGACGCTTCCAATCGCGATCGTCGTTGGCAACGGATTGCGTCGAGCCCAACTGACTAGTTGCTCAAGCGGAGTGGCCGCCCGGGCCGTGATCGGTTCACCGCGGACGAAGCGGTGCAAATCCTCGGCCAGGTCCGCAGCGGTCAGGTAACGATTGGTAGGGGACTTTTCGAGACACTTCAGGCAGATGGTATCCAGGTCGCGAGGGCAAGATGACCGCAATCGTCGCATCGGCACGGGCACGCCATTGATCACCAATTGCAGAGACTCGGCGGTCGACGATCCTTCAAAGGGTATTCGGCCCGTAACCAGACGATAAAGAATTGCCCCCAAAGCGTAGATGTCGACCGCTGGCGTTGCTTCCCGAGTGTGGCCGCTGGCCTGTTCGGGAGACATGTAGCCCATGCTTCCCATGACAGAAACGGTTCGGGTGTGGCTGTCGTCCTCGCCGACCTTCTTGGCCAGCCCAAAGTCCGTGATTTTCGGTTCGCCGTGATCATCGAAAAGGACATTGGCGGGCTTGAGATCACGGTGAATCACGCGAGCGCGATGGGCATGGTCCATGGCGTCGGCAAGTGTTGCCACCAACTCGGCCGCTTCGTGGGGTGTAAGCGGCGACTGAACGATGCGGTCTTCGAGGCTTCCTCCGCCGCAATACTCCAATGCCAGGAAGGGCAGCCCTTCGTCTGAGCCAACTTCATAGATCTGGACGAAATTCTGTTGCTTGAGCCGCGCGACGGCCTCTGCCTCCGTCTGAAATCGTGCCAGCTCGACTTCGCCCGCGTGACCGCCCGCGAGAATGACTTTGAGGGCCACGATACGCTTCAGGCGAGAGTCTTGCGCCTTGTAGACGACCCCCATTCCGCCCCGACCGATTTCTTCGAGGATCTCGTAGGACGCAATTCGCTTGGGAGTTCGGGCTTTCTTGTCAACCTGACCAAAAGCCACTGAATTGCCCGCAGCATGTTCAAGCTGCGCTTCCGATGAGCTATGAATCGTCGGCGCTGGTGTTGAGGAAGTATTCTGTGGGTCTCCGTAGTCCGCTGTAACGTCGTGGCGCACCGTTCGATCGTGAGGAGAACCTTCGGGTGTCATTGTCAGCCGTGAGGAGGACCTGCGGGTGTTGTCGTCAGCGCAGGGGCCTATGAACAGGAGCCTATGACGAGAATAAAATGAGTGGCCGCTCGGGGACTCGAACCCCGACGCCTTTCGGCACAAGATCCTAAGTGTTGTGAACGGCACCTGCAAGATGACCGGATTTTGCTGGTAAGTTGGCTGGATAAGACTGTTTGTCTAAAGTGAATCGCACTCTGAATTGTCGATTCTGCGTCGGATTTGCGTCGGAATACCAGAGCGATTCATAGGCCAGTCACCGAATCACAAAACGGTCGTCTGTTCGGACGTTTCACGAAACGTATGAGATTCCGGGAAAACTGCCGGCCACGTTCGGATTTGTTCACGTCAGTTGGCTCATTCACCTCGGTACTGAAGCAACTATTGGTCGAACTGCTGTTTCCTCGAACTCGCGCGAAAATGTCCTGCGTTGCTGTGCCTGCCTCGCACGCAGTTCAGCCATCTCATCCTGATGGTCGACGCTACCACGGCTAGTCTTTTGTAATTTTCGAGACGGTCAATCTAGCCTTTGACCCAGGCTTACTTGCTAATTCGCTCGGACGTTCTGCATCGGGTAAGCCGGCACAAGTTGTGATCGTGTTTCCCTCGAGTTTGTAGAGCAGCTTGATCTTGCTCTTCACTCCGAGGTAGTCTCTCTCGAAGTCGATTTGGCCAATGGGCTTTGTTGCCTCAAGGTGTTGAACTTCAAGAGTACCAGCCACTTCACCTCGAAGATGCACAGTCACCGTGCGCCCCTTTAGATTGAAGATGAAATTGCTCCCATCCTCGAGCTTGACCTCCGTTCCATCAAACATCGCGGTTATTGGTTCCCATTTGCCTTGGAGCTTTTCCAGTTCATTGGTGTCCACGCTGTCGGCAGCAATTGCGATTACCGCCTGACCAAGCAGGAGAATCATCGCGACAGAAGTAATGATCCAGTGATGTCGTGTGACCATGATCATTGCGAGTTTCCTTTCCGGCCCTGTCACCACCCGCGTCCACGCCCCCTGGAAAGCCCACGCAGCTAGCGTTTAGGCGTGCTAATGTTTCTCGTCAAGTTGTTCAGCTAACATCGCTTTGGCGTCTACCGTTTCAACGAGGTGGCCGTCCGGGTCAATTAAAAGTGAATTAGGGACCCCGTGTACACCGTAGGCGGCGAATGTTTTTCCATCGCCGTCAATCAGGACTGGAAAAGGGAGCGGTTTGCCGCCCCATGCATCCTTGAATGGTTCGGTCAGCCGGTCGAATGCCTTGAACGTCTTATCTCCCTCAGCTTCCGCATTGCAGATCGAAAGGATCTCAAATTCTCCGCGGTCCGCTGAATGATTCTCGTAAAATCTTGCCAGCGCGGGCAGTTCTCGATAAGTGCATGGCACGCAGTTCAAGCTCCAAAAGTAGAGCAATACCCATTTGCCGCGAAAGTCGGCCAGTTTCGTGCCCTGGGGTATACCGCGCGCATCGGTGATTGCGAGCGCTGGCGGTGCTTTTCCATAGAATCGCGAATAATCTCCAGCGACCCCATCTTTGTTCTTCCGAATCGCGACGTTCAAAACACCTAAGTCCAGCGTGCCTTTTCCACGCGGAACCTCAATGCGAACCCCGCCATACAGCAGCAGCACAGTAGCAGAGTCTTGATGTGTCATCGCAGCCAGCTGGGGCATGGAGGCTTCGGGCGATTCGCTTCTTACAGCCAAATCGTATTTACCCGGCGGAAGGAGGAACGAAAACTCTCCCTTGAGCGAGCCGCAATGCGTGAAATGCAGACAGTTTTCCGAATCGCCGGCCGGATGAACGGTAGCTACCGTCCAACCAGGCGTCCCCTTGATTTCAGGGCAGTAGATCTTTCCCGTCACTCGCACCAAGGGCAGAAGCGTGATGGTCACCGGTTTGCGACTTGCACTGCGTTCGGCAACCACCAATCCGCCAAGTTGCCTCGCGCCGTCAATAGCAACGACGGAAACCCGCGACGGGCCATTGATTCTCAAGTTAGTGAACTGCCCGTCGGGCAATCGCTCAGCTAAGTTCTGGCTCCGCGCAGCAAGCACGCCTTCTTCCTTCCAAAAGTTGGCGCGGTCTGCTTTGCTTTCTACCTTGAACACCTCGCCGGCATCGTTCCACTGCTTGCCATTGGACGACCAGTAGGTTGAAACCTCACAATCCTCGACGGGCTTTCCATACACATCGACAACTCTTCCGCGAATTTCCCAAGACTGGTTGGAGTCGTCCGCTCGGGCCGCTCCCATCAGAATCAGAATCATCAGGACGCTTGCGGGATAATGCATGCCTCCCCCCTTTTCAAGATCTACGGATCGATTTTACACGATCTAATACGGGGAAACCTAAGCCTCGCGAACCGTATGAGATTCAGCGCTAGGGCTCATTGTCGCTGAGCTTATCAGCCAGGGTTGCTTCATCGCCGTCCTTGACTAGGTGGCCCTCGGGATCGACCAAGAGCACGGTCGGCCAGCTTTGGATGCCGTAGGCGCCGGACGTTTTGCCCTCACCGTCGATCAAAACCGGAAACGGCAGCTGCTTGCCGGCCCAGACTTTTTCGACGATGGGTGAGGCAAGTGCGTCGAAGGCCTCGATCGTGTGGGCCTTCTCTTCTGCGGTGTTGCAAATGGCCAGGATTTCAAAGCGGTCGCGATCGGCGACGTGCTCTTCATAGAATTTTGTCAGCTCCGGCAGGCTGCGCTGTACGCACGGGCCGCACCAAACCGCCCAAAAATCGAGCAGCACCCATTTGCCGCGAAAATCAGCCAGCTTCACGTCCTTGGCCACACCGCGCGCGTCGGTGATCGCCAATTCCGGCGGTTCATTGCCGTAGAACTGCGAATAATCCCGCGCGATGCCGTCCTCGTCTTTGGGCAGGTCGACGTTGAGCACGCCCAAGTCGAGCGACGCTTGAGCGGGCACTTCAATGCGAATGCCGGACAAATACGGCGGCATGTCGTCGGGTGCATCTTTTACCTTTCGCTCATGGGGCTTGGGCATGCGAGCATCGGGCGACGAACTGTAGATCGCAAAATCATACTTGCCCGGCGGCAAGAGAAACGAAAATTCTCCGCGGACTGACCCACACTGCGTGAAACGCAAGTAGTTTTCGCGATCTCCCGGTGGGTGGACTACCGCCATGGTCCAGTCGGGCGTCCGCCCTGCTTCGGGACAATAAATTTTTCCATGCACGCGAACCAGCGGCCCAATCTTGATTGTGACATGCTTGTCAGCAGCGCTCTTTTCGACCGGCACAAATCCGCCGCGCTTGCGACGTTTGTCGACCGCGAAGACTGAAATCCGAGGTCGATTGTTGACCGAGAGACTGAATTTGCCTTCCGGCAGCCGCTTTGCCATCTGGCTCGGATGCGCGGCGAGTACCCCCTCTTCCTTCCAAAAACCGCCAATGTCGGCTGAGACACTCACTTTGATCGGCTCACCTTCGTCGTCCCACTGCCTACCGTTGGACGACCAGAACCCGGCGGCATCGAAGTCCTTGACTGGCGTTCCATGTTCATCGACGACCTGGCCATGAATTGTCCAAGACGGGTTGGAGTCGTCCGCTCGGGCCGCGCCCACGAAAATCAAAATTACGACGACACCTATTGAATAGTGCATGCTGCGACCTCTGGTTAGACCCTTCGATCGATTCTACCCGATCTTAAGTGGGGAAATGCATGAATCTCGTGCACCAGGCACCCGACTATGTCTCACCGAACGTTCGTTTTCACGGAAGTGTGCGGACGAGCTGAATGTCACCGGAGAACCCAACGACGCTTGTCTCAAATTGCCGTCTCCCGAATCAACGTCTCAGAAACGCGTGAAAATGGGAGAGGGTCGCTGCGATTGCGCTGCCTGAGAAGAGAACAAAACTAAGTGGCCGCTCGGGGACTCGAACCCCGACGCCTTTCGGCACAAGATCCTAAATCTTGCGTGTCTGCCAATTTCACCAAGCGGCCAAGGTGACGTGACGTCTGATCTTAGTTTCGGTGCGGCGCGATGCACCGTCAAGTGGACTGCTCGCAGGCGGCATGGGCCCGCCAGATACTGGCCGTCAGTTGCGCGAAAACACCATTCGCCGCGCGAACGAGACGCTGCGGGGTCCCGACGGTACGCCGGCCACCACAGGCTGGGCACCTTCCGCCGCATGCTTGCGAAGAATGCGCAAGAGCTCGGCGGCCGTCAACGGGTCGCGGTGCAGCTTTTCGTGCTTGGCCGGCACCAGGATCTCGCTCTCTACGCCGCACTGCCGAGCACTGACCACCGGCACCACGCCGTCGCCAGGTTCCAGCAGCTCCACGCCGCCGGTGCCGATGATCGAGTTGGTTCGCACCCGCGGGTTCATCGGCATCTCTAGCAGCGCTTCCAACAGCGGGCTGTCAGGGTCGAGCATGTCGATGGTGGTCGGACGCCGTCGCGCGACGATCGGGCGGAAGACGTCGGGGTTCTCCTCCATCAACTCGCGATACTGTTCGTCTTCTTCCTCGCCGAACTGCACCAGGCTGCGCGAGACCAGGCCCACCGCGCGCCGCGCCAGCGCGCTGCCGCGATGCGGCGTGCCGATAAACACCACGCGCGAAACCATGGGCGACGGGTCGAAGAAAAAGCTTCGCGCCAAGCGCTGCTCGACTGCGGGCGGCGCCTTGAGCGCGTCGAACGGTTGCTCGGCCACGTGCCGCCAAAGAATGTCATAGCTGGTGGTCATCTGCATCTTGGCCACCAGGCCGCCCAGACTGTGGCCGATGAGCACCGTCTGGTCGAGGGCCGGGTCGGTATGTCCGGGGTCATAGGTCGCGCGGGCCAGGGCCAGCTGCTGCCGCAGCACGGCCGCAGAATCCAACACCTCGCCGCCCGTCGGATAGCGGAACACCCAGAACTGAAACTGGTCGTAAACGTCGCGATGGATTCGCAAGTCGTTGAACGTGTCGACCCAGGTGATGGCGTCCGAGTACAGACCATGAATGAAGACAACCGGAATCTTGCCGCGTTGATAGGGCTCGACCAGGACCAGCTTGGCTTTCACCGAAGTATCGTTCGGCGCCGTGAACCCCTCCAGGTACTTGCGCGGCGCCTCAATGACGATGGCCGAAAGCGGGGCGGTCGGGTTGCGAGCCAGCGGCACCTGCCCACCCGCCCAGGCGAGCTGGTTGATGGCCAAGGGGTTATAGAATTCCAGCACCGCTCCTTGCCCATCGGCCGCCGGACGCAGCACTCCCGTCGCGGCAAACGGCTGGCGCTGGCGAAAGAAGGTCTCGTCGTCCCCCTCGCTGATCCGTTCTGCCACCAGGGGCGCACCGAGTCCGTTGAATACGTAGTGGTTGGTCAGTTCGCGGCTGCGAAACTTGTCGGCCCGTTGCAAGATCGAGAACTCGCTCGGCTGCCAGGCGAACCCGAGGTAGCTGATCGGCACGGTCAGCGCGCCCCCTTCGACCACCAGCACCTGGCGCCGCGGCTGCAAGCGGCCAAACTCTTGACCGGCCTCGATCAGCTCGGCCAGGCTCTCGTGATACAGGCTCCAGGCGGAGGCATACGCCGGACTGCCGCCAGGGTTTGCTTGCATTGACTGCGCGGCCAGCATGGTCGCGCGGTAATAGTGGTCGACGCACGCTTCGTTTCCCTCGCGGCCCAGCTCGCGCGCCGCACCGAGCTCGGCAGCGCCTTGGACCACGGGGTCGATCGCCAGAGGGAAGTAGCTGGCAGAATAGCTGGTGCGCTGGGTCGGGCCGCTCCCTGCCAGACAGCCGCACAATGGCAGCGCAAGCGCGACCAGCGCAGCCCAGCGACAGCGTTGAGCGACCAGCTTCAAAGGGTTGGGCCCGGTGCGCGATCCGGGAGTTGGGCGGGACGTCTGGTCAAAGTGGCAACCACCCGAGGGCGAGCTGCCATCCAAACCATACCACCCGTTCCATTGTGCGCCGGTTCGCAAGCGGCCGAAGAGATGGCTCCGCGGCGACCAATTTCCCCTGACCGGGCAACTAATCGACAGCCCTTTCCCAGTTTGACATGAATTCACGCCGGGCGGCGCCGACCAGACCACGGTCGCCTTGCCCAGAGACCCGGGTCGCCGCTATATAAGCTCCCTCGAAAGTGCGACCGAGTGCCGAAGGAGAGCTGCTGTTTGCGCCCCGGATGGAGTCGTTTGATGGCCCAGGTTGTCCACCGACTAGATTGTTGGCGCGCGAGGTCATGGTTGAGGGCGATCGCGCTCGCGGTGATCGTCACCGCCGCGTGGCAATTCAAGGCGCGGTCCGAGGACAATCCGTTTGGTCCGGCAACTATCTCGGGCACGCCTGAAAAGGAAGCGGCGTCGCCTGCGCAATTGCCCGCTGACGACGCCCGCGCCAAATCCGCAGCCGAGTTGCAGCGTCTGGTCGCTGAACGCCAGAGGGCCGTGGAGCAAGTGACTCTGGCGCGCCAGGAGAAGAACGATCGGGCCCAATGGGAGGCCGCCCACAAGCTGGCCAGCGTCGAGGCCCGCCTGATCGGTTATGCGCAAACGCTCAAGGAGGTCGACCCGCGCGAGCTGGCCCAATTGCGAGACGCGCACGTCGGTGTGCTGCGCTACCTCGCCGACGGCTACGAGTCGCGCGACCTGACGCGTTCAGAAAGCATCTGGGCGGACGCCGTCGATCAGCTCACGCGGTTGCACGGCGCCGAGCACTGGACCACCCGCACGGCCGCGAGCGAGCAGCAGCGGATCAAGACCTTGCGCGGTCTCAACGAAGCCGACCGCCGCGCGCTGGCCGAAAGCGCCAAGCAGCACGATCAGATCACCGCACTGACCGCCGCCGGCGACCTGCGCCAGGCCCGCGCGACAGCCGAGCTGGCCCTGGCTACGCGCAGCCGGCTGCTCGGTCCGCGCGAGCAGCACACGCTCGCCACGCGTAATAACCTGGCGCTGGTGCTGGAAGAATCAGGCCAATGGGTCGAGGCCGAGCGTGAGTTTCGCGAAGTAATCGCGGGCTACGAACAGACGTTGGGACGCGAGCATCCTGCGGTTGCGATATGCCTGACCAACCTGGCCGATGTGTTGCGCGTGCAAGCCCGCGTCGGCGAGGCCGAGCAGGTTCAACGCGACGCACTCGAGCGGACTGTGGCCAGCGGCGGCCGAGACGGCGCCGACTATGCGCGGGCGATTCAGCAACTCAGCCTGATCCTGGCCAATGCGGGCAAGCTAACCGCGGCGCGTCCGCTGGCCGAAGAGTCGCTGGCAATCCACGCGCGCGCCCAGCCGCGCGATGCCGACGGTTATGCTGCGGCGCTGGCCAGCATGGCCTCAATCGAAAAGTCGGCGGGCGATCTGCCCGCCGCCGAGGGTTGCCTGCGCCAAGCCGTGGACCTGCTGGCGGAGACCCGCGGAAAAGGGAGCCCGACCTATGCCAAGGCGCTGAACAACCTGGGCGACGTGCGTCGCGAGCTGGCGGACCTCGCTGGGGCCGAGGCCGCGTTCGTCGAGGCCCGTGCAGTTTATGAGGGGACGCTGGGACCGCAGCATGCCGAGACCGCCAAGGTCGTGATCAACCTGGCCCTGGTGCGTCACGATCAGGCCAGGCTGGGCGAGGCACAAATGTTGCTCGATGGTGTTTTGCCTATTTTGGAACGTACCGTGGGCCCGCACCATCCGGACTTTGCCATAGCGCTGAACAACCGGGCCCTGGTCGCGCTCGACCGCGGAGACCTGGAGACCGCCGCCCGGCTCTTGCGTCAGGCAGTGGAGATCCAGCGGGCCACGCTGGGCGTCGAGCATCCCACTTATCTGGTCGTACTGGAAAACCTGGTCCGCTTCTACGCGGCGCGCAAGCAGCCTGCCGAGGCGCGCAAGCTCGTTGGCGAGGCAGCGCAGTTGGCGCTCACGGCCTACGGCCAGAGCAATCCCGAATATGGACGACACCTGGCGCGCCTGGGCGAGCTGGCCCGAGAGGCCCGCGAGCTCGGACTGGCCGAGAGCCTGTTGCGACAAGGGGCCGGCGTGCTAGTGGAGCAACTCGGCGCAAAGCATCCGGACTACGCGCGCGCTCTGATCACCGCCGCGCGCGTGCAGACCGCCATGTCGCAATCCGATCGCGGCCAGGCACTGGCGCGCGAAGGTTTGGCGATCCTGGAACAGTCACTGGGCCGCGAGCACCCTGAGGTGGGGCGCGCGCTGACCACGCTGGGCGAAGCGTACACCTTGGTCAGCAAGCTAGACGATGCCCAGGGCGCGCTCGAGGCCGGCGCTGCCATTCTCAAAAACCGATTGGGCGCGAAGCATCCGGAGTATGCCCAAGGATTGGAGCTGCTGGCCAAGCTGTATGCGGCCCGCAACGATCCCCGCCGGGCCGAACACACCTTGATCGAGGCTAGTAATATCCTGGCCGAGACGCTCGGCAAGCGTCACCCGCAATATGCCGAATCGCTGGGTCAGTTGGCGGGCGTCTACCAGCAACTTAGCCGCCCCGACCTGGCCAATCGCTTGCAACAAGAGGCCGGCCAGATATTGCAGCAAGCGCTCAGTCCGCAAGGACAGCAAGCCCTGGCACGGCTGGAGAGCGAGCTGGCCGCGCCGGCCAAGCGACGCTGATCCGAGTGCCGCAACCCTGCGTTATCGCGTGCGGTTCGCCGTAACGCAATCTTCAAGCGGCGCTCACAAACATCTCTTGCGCATCTGCTCTGGCGCTCGCACGGACCAAATATTCCGGGTCTAGGATGCCTCCCAATTCGGGTCCGACCTGTTGACCGCGTTATCGCGGCCGTCGTCGCGCAACAACCGTGACTTCACACCTTTTTTTCCTCGGAGAAGGCTAATGAGAATGAATCCATTCAAATCGTTGACCAGCGGCTCGGCCGTTTTGCGCCGCGGCCTACTGGCCGTTGCTCTCGTGTTCGCCAGCGCAGGTAGCGCAGCGGCTGCGAACATTGCCACTTGGACCTTTGAGACCAGTGTACCCACCACGGCAGGTCCCCTCGCGCCGGAAGTCGGCGCCGGCAGTGCCACCGGATTTCATTCCGGCAGCTCGGCCTATTCCAATCCGGTCGGAAACGGCAGCGCAGAATCGTTCAGCTCCACCAACTGGCTCGTCGGCGACTATTACCAGTTTCAGGTGAGCACCGTGGGCATGACCGGGATCTCGATTAGTTGGGACCAGACCTCCAGCAACACGGGTCCGAAGGACTTCCAGTTGCAGTACAGCACCAACGGCACGACGTTTTCTCCGATCGTCGACTACTCGGTCTTGGCTAACAATACCCCGAACCCGGTTTGGAACGGCACCACCTACAATGCGATCTATACCTCGGCCCTGAACCTCAGCGCTTTCACGGCCCTCGACAATGCCGCGTCGATCTACCTTCGGCTGACGAACAACACTACGGTGTCGGCCAACGGCGGCACGGTGGCTTCCACCGGCACCGATCGGGTAGACAACGTCACGATCATGGGTTCTCCCGTGCCGGAACCGAGCAGCCTGGCGCTGGTCGGCTGCGGAGCCGCGGGCGCCGCGGCGATGGTCGTCCGTCGTCGTCGGGTTCGCAAGTAGTGCCAACCGCGGTTTAGCGACCGCGACAACAACACGACCCTTCACCAACCGTATGGAGTTCGACAGTTCCTGGTAGAATAGCGCGCGACGTTCCGCCCCGTTCGCACGTTGTTCTGCCAGGAGGCTGTCGGCCCATGCGGTTTCAGGATTTGATCTCCCGCCGCGAGCTGCTGCGTGGCACTGCCGCCGCGGTGGCGGCGGGGTCTTGGCCTCGCGGCCTGAATTCGCTGCGGGCCGGCGAAAAGCCCGATCCGATTTCGCGGAGCGCGGACCTATTGATCGTCGGCGCTGGCGCGGCGGGATTGGCCGCCGCCCGCGAGCTGACTGCCGCCGGACGCACCGTCATCGTGCTGGAGGCCCGCGATCGGATCGGCGGCAGGGTCTGGACCGAGCGAACCTGGAAGGACGCGCCGGTCGACCTGGGCGCTTCGTGGATCCACGGGCATCTGAACAACCCCTTGACCGCGCTGGCCGAGCGGTTTGAAATCGCTACCAAAGCCTCGGATTTCAATTCGACCGCCGCCTACGATGACCAGGGCAGACGGCTCACTCCGGCCGAGGTAGGAAGGGTTCTGGCGGTCTACGGCGACTTGCAGCGAGGTATCCGGGAGTTGAAGCGCGAAGCGACCGCGGCTACGTTATCGACCACGGCGACCACGCTGGCAGCGGCCGTCGATCGCTGGCAGGCGCGCGGTTCGCTGAGCGAGGCCGATCGGGCGCTCCAGCGACGCATGATGCGCAATTTCATCGAGATCGATTGGGCCGCCGACGCCGACGTGCTCGCCTTTCCGGGATTCGATGACGGCGAAGAGTTCGCCGGCCAGCAGCGGGCCTTTCCACAGGGCTACGGAGCCATCCTGGAACGGTTGGCCGAGGGATTGGACATTCGCTTGAGCACGCCCATCCGTTCGGTTGACCACGGAGGTGATCGGGTGAAGGTCGAGGCCGGCGACGGTGTGTATGAGGCCGAAGCCGCGATCGTCACGATTCCTCTCGGAGTGCTCAAGGCGGGCGCGATCCGGTTCTCGCCCGCGCTGCCCGATGCGAAGCAGGGCGCGATCGACCGATTGGGAATGGGCCTGCTCAACAAAGTGGCGTTGCGGTTCGACGGGCCGTTCTGGCCCGATCGCGACATCCTGGCGTTTCTGTCCGACCGCGCGGAGGTCTGGCCCGACGTGTTCAACTATCGCCGCATCAACGAACAGCCGGTGCTGGTCGCCTTCAAGAGCGGTCGCGCGGCTCGGGCCGACGAAGATCGCAGCGACGAGGAGAACGTGAATCTGCTCGTTGCGCAATTGCGCAGTGCTTTTGGCGAACAGGTCATCAAACCACCGGCGGCGCACGTCACCCGCTGGGCCAGCGATCGCTGGGCGGGCGGATCCTATTCGTTCATCAAGGCCGGCAGCTCCGGCGCCGACCGCGACGCCTTGGCCGAACCGGTTGGCGAGCGGCTGTTCTTCGCGGGCGAGGCCACGCACCGCGACCACGCCTCGACCGTGCACGGAGCTTACCTCTCGGGCCAGCGCGAGGCTCGACGAGTGCTGACGCTGTGAATAGCAATTGCGGTGGGCACGCCGCGATTTGAACCCAAATTCCGGCGTCCGAAATCGAAACGTTAGATCGCCCGATTTGACTCGCCAAAATCTATCCTCCACCTGCTATTCTCCCCGCGATTCGCTTCCCGCTTGTTTCTTTTCGCGCCGGGCCCTCTAAAATGAACCCGCCTGGCACGCGGCCGCGGCGGACCGCGTGCGGCAGTTCCCTCGAAATGCAAAGGGTCGGCGCCATGTTCAAGCTTGCACCACTCGCGTTTGTTTTGACACTGGTCGGATTTTCGTTCATCGCTTCGCCCAGCGTCGCGGCCGACGATAAGGTCGACGTCAGCGGCAATTGGGACTTCATGGTTGACATCGCCGGCAACCAGGGCATGCCCTCCTTTACTTTCAAGCAGGAGGGCGAGAAGCTCACCGGCAAGTACAAGGGGCAATTCGGCGAGGCTGACGTCACCGGAAAGGTCAAAGACAAGGACATCGAGTTTTCGTTCGAGCTCGACGGCGGCAACAAAGTTACTTACTCGGGCACGATCGACAAGGACGCCATGAAGGGCAAGGCCGATTACGCCGGTCAGGCCCAAGGCACCTGGACCGCCAAAAAGAAAAAGTAAGTCGTGTGGGCCGCGCGGTCGTCCCGACGCCCTGCACCGCAATACTGCGATTGTTCGAAAGGCTGTGAACGGAGGAAGTCGCGATGAACCGTGTCGTTGTCTGGACGCTACTGGTCGTGGGCCTGTTCATGGTGGATGAAAGAAGAACATCGACGGCGCGCGGCGCCGGCTACGACCGTCCCGCCGCGAACCCCACGCAGAGCCGCTCGGTCACGGTGGCAGGTCACGGCATCGTGGCCTCGAGCTCGCCGCTGGCCTCGCAAGTCGGGCTCGATATTCTGAAGCGGGGCGGCAACGCGGCCGACGCGGCGATCGCCGCCAACGCCATGAACGGCCTGGTCGAGCCGATGAGCAACGGCATCGGCGGCGACCTGTTCGTCATCTACTGGGACAACAAGACGCAAAAGCTCTATGGATTGAACGGCAGCGGTCGCAGCCCCTACAAGCTCAACCGCGAGGTCTTCAAGCAGAAGGGTCTTAACGACATTCCCGGCACGGGGTTGCTCTGCTGGAGTGTGCCCGGCTGCGTGCAAGGTTGGGAAGACCTGCGAGCGCGGTTCGGCACATTGCCGTTGGCAGAGATTCTGGCGCCGACCATCAAGTATGCCGAAGAGGGATTTCCGGTCAGCGAGATCATCGCCGGCTACTGGCGGGGCAGCGCCGCGGGCTTGCAGCGCTGGCCCGATTCGGCCAAGACGTTTCTGCTCGACGGCCGCGCACCGGTCGAGGGAGAGATGTTTCGCAATCCCTATCTGGCTGCCAGCTTGAAGGCCATCGCGGCCGAAGGGCCCGCGGCCTACTACAAGGGTTCGATCGCCCAGCAGATCGTCTCGTTTAGCGAGGCCAATGGCGGCTACTTTTCGCTCAAAGACCTGGCCGACCACCACTCGGACTGGGTCGACCCGGTGACGACCAACTATCGCGGCTACGACGTCTGGGAACTGCCGCCCAATGGCCAGGGCATCGCGGCCTTGCAGATCTTGAACCTGATCGAGCCCTACGACGTGCGGAAGATGGGGCGCGGCAGCGCCGACTGGTTTCATTTGTTCATCGAGGCCAAGAAGTTGGCGTTCGCCGACCGCGCGACCTTTTATGCCGATCCGGCCTTTGGACCATTGCCGACCGCCGAGCTGATCTCGAAGGAATATGCCGCCCGCCGCGGCAAGCTGCTGGACATGAAGCGGGCGGCCACCGACGTGCCGGCCGGCGACCCCAAGCTGGTCAAAAGCGACACGATCTATCTGACCGTGGTGGACAAAGACCGCAATTGCTGCTCGCTGATCCAAAGCAATTTTGGCGGCTTCGGCTCGTACGTCGTGCCGGGGGACGTGGGGTTCGTGATTCAAAACCGCGGCTCGTCGTTCGCTTTGAACGATACCCATCTGAACCGGTTGGAGCCGCACAAGCGGCCGTTTCATACTATCATTCCGGCCTTTGTGACCAAGGACGGCAAGCCCTGGCTGTCCTATGGCGTGATGGGAGGCGACATGCAGGCCCAGGGGCACGTGCAGATCCTGGTCGACCTCATCGACTTTGACATGAACGTGCAGGAGGCCGGAGACGAAGCCCGGGTGCGCCACGACGGCAGCGCCACAGCCAACGGCGACCCTCCGGCCCCGGCGGGCGGCTCGGTCTATGTCGAGCCGGCGGTTAAACCTGAGGTCGTGGCCGAGCTCAAAGCCCGGGGGCACAAGGTCACCACGGCCCGCGGCGGCGGCATGGGCGGTTATCAGGCCATCCAAATCGATGGCAAGTACGGCGTGCTCCGCGGCGCGACCGAACCCCGCAAGGACGGGGTGGCGGCCGGGTATTAGGCCGGCGACCCATGGCAATCTTGTCTCCCGCCGGGCCGTCCCCCCTTTCTTCACATACGCATGATTTCGCCGTCAATTGGGCCCACTCTTTGCGCGCTGGCCCATCCGCACGCCACCTGACGGCTTCTTAATCGTTCGGGGGCTTGGACTTCCGGGATTGCCCAATTATCCTAAAGCCTGTCGCTGCAAACCCTTCCGATGGACGCTCGAAAGGTCCCGGTCGGGCAATTTGCGGGGGTGTTGTGGCTTGGGTATCGTGTGAGGGCGATTGCACTCGTCCGCCGGCGCGGGAATGCGAGCCGCAGTCGCTCGCCCTTGGCAGGGTTTGCCGGGCGAAGCCACGGATGTCGTGAGGTACAGCAACATGATTCGCAACTTCTGCTTCTCGATCGCCCTAATCGCTTTGGTCGCTGGCAATGGGTCGGCGTTGGCGGCCACTCCCCAGGGGGAACAGACGTCTGCCCACAGCAGCGTCATCTCTTATGACCAGATCGGTCCGCGGATGGCGGCCGCCCGGGTCAAGAACTGGACCAGTGGTTACCGTCAGCCCGGCCCCGCCGTGAGCGGCTCGGGCACGCTGACCGCGGTCATTGGCGACTCGGCGTTGGTGCTGACCGCCGGTCACCTGTTTGAGGACAAGATTGGCCCGATCACGGTCGAGTTCAACGACGGTCAGATCTCGGGCGCCCGCATCCTGGCGCTCGACAAGAAGCTGGACGTGGCGGCCCTCTGGATTTTTGCACCGAAGAATATCGCGCCGATGCCGCTTGCCCGCCGCAATCCTCCGGTGGGCAAGCAGGTGGAGATCTGGGGCTATGGTCCCAAGCGATTTCGCTCGTTCCTGGCCCGCATCGCCCGGCCGATTCCGATGGCGGGCGACGCCCCGAAGACCCTGATCGCGGCCCAGGGGGTGGAAGACCGACAGGTGACCATTCCCGGCGATAGCGGCGGTCCGATGGTGGCCGAGGGTCAGATCGTGGCCGTGCACTGGGGTTATCGCGGCACGGAGGAAGATCCCCGCCGCTGCGTGCACGCGCTGGGCTGCTCGACCCTGGCCGAGTGGCTCCGCGGCAATCTCGACCCGGCGCTCTGGCGACGCTGCCTGGCCTACGAAGACCAGCAGACCACGCGGGTCATCACGCCGGCCCTCTCGGCTGGCATGAACTGAGCCAGTCGCATTTTTGTGCGAACATCCGCGATCATGATCCGCCAGCGGTGCGCTTGACCGCCGATCTTGCGTAAATGTGGTGTGTCACTGGGGCGAATGCCCCTGAATTCTGACCCCGTCGCGGACTTGCCGCGTCATTGTCGACCCGAGACAATGACTTGCCAGCGCGGTTGCCAGTCTTCTTCCACCGTCACTTCCAAAGGTTCGAAAAGATGATTCTCGTCGTGCGCCGATTGTCGGTGGTTGTTTGGTGCTTGTGCCTGCTGGCGGTCGCCGAGCATTGCTTGGGCGCGGACAAAGCCCCCAACCCGGCCGACGCTGCCCGCGCGTTCGTCGCCCGCTATGAAGCCGAGGTCCGACCGCTAGAGATTTCCGTCAACCTGGCCTGGTGGCAGGCCAACACCTCGGGCAAGGACGCCGATTTCGCCGCCAAGGTCGAGGCGCAGAACAAGCTGGACGAGGCGCTGGCCGACCCGACCAAGTTTGCCGAGCTGAAGAAGCTGCACGAGGCCAAAGTGGCCGACAAGCTCTTGGCTCGGCAGCTCGACGTGCTGTATCGCATTTACTTAGAAAAGCAGGTCGATCCGGCGCTGCTCAAACGAATCGCCAGCAAGGCCAACGAGATCGAGCAGGCCTTTAACGTCTATCGCGCCAAGCGAGGCGGGGTGGAGATCGCCGACAGCGAAGCCCGCCGGATTATGAAGGAGTCGAAGGATTCCGCCGAGCGGCAAGCGGTCTGGGAATCGACCAAGGGTGTGGGCGCGCAGGTCGCGGCCAACCTGCACGAGTTGGTGCTGTTGCGAAACGAGGCCGCGCGCAAGTTGGGCTTTGCCGATTTTCACGCGATGCGGCTGTTTCTGAGCGAACAAGATCAGCAGCAGGTTTTGCAGCTTTTCGACGAGCTCGACACGCTGACCCGCGAGCCCTATGCCCAGGCCAAGCGCGAGATCGACACCAGCCTGGCCGCCAACTGCGGCATCACGGTCGACGAGCTGAGGCCCTGGCACTATCAGGATCCTTTCTTTCAGGAAGCTCCGGCCATTTCCAAGGTCAGTCTCGACAAAGTGTTCTCGGGCGTCGACATCCTGGCGGTCTGCCGCAAGTTTTATAACGGCATCGGCCTGCCGATCGACGACGTCATCGAGCGCAGTGACCTGTACGAGAAGCCGGGCAAGAGCCCGCACGCGTTTTGCACCGACATCGACCGCGTGGGCGATGTGCGGGTGCTGGCCAACATCGTGCCAAACGAATACTGGATGGGCACCATGCTGCACGAGCTGGGGCACTCGGTGTATTCGAGCAAGAACATTCCCGCGGCCCTGCCCTATGTGCTGCGCTGCGACGCGCACACGCTGTGCACCGAGGGTGTGGCGATGATGTTTGAACGGTTCAGCAAGAGCGGGCAATGGCTCACGGACATGGGCGTGACCGTCTCGGACCCGGTGGCCTATAGCCAAGCGGGCGCGCAGATGCGGCGGCATCGGCTGTTGATCTTTTCGCGGTGGTGCCAGGTCATGCTGCGATTTGAGCAGCAGATGTACGCCAACCCGGGGCAGAATCTGAACGACCTGTGGTGGCGGCTGGTCGAGCGCTACCAGCTTGTGAAGCGACCGGCCGGCCGCGACGCGCCGGACTATGCCGCCAAGATTCACGTCGTCTCGGCGCCGGCCTATTATCACAACTACATGATGGGCCAGCTCTTCGCCTGCCAGGTCCACGCCACGATCGCCCGGGACGTGCTGAAGAACCAGGACGTCAACAACGCGGTCTACACAACCGACAAACGGGTGGGCGAGTACATGAACGAGAAGGTCTTCGCCCCCGGCGCGACCTTAAGCTGGAACGAGCTGACGAAGTTCGCCACCGGTGAGGACCTCAATGCCAAGGCGTTTGCCGAGGAGTTTGGCGAGAAGTAACGGCCCGCAATCGGCGCGAGCAGGCGGTGGCATGTCGTGGAGAATTGCGGCGGTACCTTGATACACCAACAGGGACGATGATGACCGCCGAGCCGTCGCAGGAGAATATTTGGTCGCACTTTCAAAACCGGGCTCCGGCCCGGATATTTCAGGCGTCGCATGCGCGGCATCGCGCCATCTTGCGCACGATCCGGCGGCTGGCGGGCAAGTCGGCGCCCAAGATCCTGAACGTGGGCATCGGCGATGGGCACTTGGAGCGAACGGCGCAGACGTTCGGCTGGTCGACCTGCTCGTTGGATCCGGATGCGGAGACGGTGAACCGGCTGCGTGGGGAGGGGCTCCACGCTGAAACGGGCGTGATTGAGGCAATGCCCTTTGCGGATGGGCAGTTCGATTTCGTCGTCGCCTCTGAGGTCTTCGAGCATCTCAGCGACGAACAGTGGCAGGCCGCGCTGGGCGAAATCCGGCGCACGCTGAAGCCCGGCGGCTGGTTGGTCGGCACCGTGCCCTATCGCGAGGACCTGGAGCTGAACGTGGCTGCCTGCCCGAATTGTCGTCACGTTTTCCATCGCTGGGGCCATACTACCGCGTTCGACCTGCCGAAGATTCAGGCGGAGTTGGCCACCCGATTTGGCGATGTCCACTGTCGAGTGACCGCCTTTGTGGACTTCCAAGAGCGCTCCGTCGCCGGACGGCTCAAGGGCCTGGTCCGGCTGCTGCTGGCCAAGACGGGGTCGGCGGTCGCGATGCCGAGTATTCTGTTTACTGCCCGCAAGGGTTCGTAGTGGCGGATGGCGCAACGAGCTGACGAAGTGTGACAGCGGGCAGGACCTCAACGCCAAGGCGTTTGCCGAGGAGTTTGGCGAGAATTAGCCGCCGGGCTGGCAGTGCACGCGCCGCGGGCACGCTCAGCTATCCTGTTGACGCGTCGAATGCCTGACTGGGAAAGGATCGCTAATGAAGTCACGAATACTCTTGGGTTTCGCACTCGTGGTCTGCACGTCCGTTTCGTGCTCCGCGGCTCCTGTGCTGTGGTCCCACATCGTCGGCGGCAATGACCATTACTACGACCTCGTCGTGCCGGTTGGTGGCATTACCTGGACCAATGCCAAGGTCGCCGCCGAGAATACCATCTTTCATGGCGTCAACGGACATCTCGCCACGATCGCCGATCTGGCCGAGTGGGATTTTGTGATCGGCACTTTTCCGCGCGACTATACCTGGATTGGGCTGACCGACGAAGCCCACGAAGGAGTGTTCGAATGGGTGACCGGAGAGCCGCTCACCTTCACGCGGTGGATACCGGGTGAGCCGAACAACGCCGGCAACGAAAACTACGTGTTCTACCAGCATGCGTCGGCCCTGGGCGGCGCCTTCGGGTGGAATGATTTTCGAGACGAGTCAATCGTGTATACGGGAACCCTGCCGATCGGTTACGTCGTGGAGTTCAACACCGTGCCGGAGCCAAGCGGAATTTCGCTGGCTGGCGGAGGCATGGCACTATGCGTGGGCTACCAACTGAGGCGCCGTCAGCGGCATGCATCGCCCTAATACATGGCGCGTCAAGATTGCTTCGCCATGGTCGAAAGTCCGGCGGGGGAATCCTTTACCCCGATGCCGCGGATCGGCGGCAAGAGCTCGCCTTGCATCGGCTCGCCGGTGATCGGCAGCAGGTCGCCGTCTTTGAAGTACAACCGGCGACCATTCTTATAGAGTCGTCTGCTGCGCAGGTGTATGGCTGCGCCGGCCAGAAGTCCGGTCAGTGTGCCGCCAATCAGGTAGCCTCGCATGCGGCCCAACGCCACTTCATTGGGCGGCCAGTCAAACTGCCGCACCCGCGCCATTTGGGAGCCGGCCGGGTATTCCACGTTGCCCACCCCCTCAACGTAGCGCAGCTCATAGCGGGCGACTTGGGCCTGCACATATTTCACACTTGGCAGGAGCCAGGCTGCGGCGGCCGCTACGACCACGCAAATGGCCGGCAGCAGAAGGTACAAGCTCACGGGCGACCGTGCGAGGCGGTCAAACCAGGTTTCGTTTTGCGAGAGGGGTTCGTGCACGAGCGGTTGCCCCGGACATGAATTTGCTGCCATCGGCGAGTCTATCGCGAGGTCGGTTCGAGGGCAAACTTTTGATTCGTAATGCGGCTTTTTTCCCCGCGGTGCCGATCATCGGCGGTTGCAAACCCGGTGTTCTTCGCCTAACCCGCGAAAAATTGGGCCAATCGTTTGCCTGGGGGCAGCCCTCCCCTTATGCTGGCGGCTCGCTGACTCCTCGGACATTCATCGCTGGAACATGGCGCCGCTAATCAAACGACCGCAACACGTTTGAATTTGAGTTGGCCCCGCGAGTTGCCGTGTCTGGCAATTCGCTTTTCCGATCAAGCTGCCGCCGGCGGCGCCCGAGGAGATGACACCATGAGTTTGCGAAGCTATGTCAATGCGTGCGCGGTTGCGTTCGGCCTGACCCTGATCTGCCTGACGCCTTCCGCGGCCCCGGCCGTCGAGCTGTTGGCCGAGAACTTTGACGACATCGCCACGCTGCCCGGCGCCGGCTGGGTCGAAACCAACAACAGCAGCCCCTTGGGCGAGACCGGTTGGTTCCAGGGCAACTCCGGCATCTTTCCTTCGCAAGCGGGCGCGGCCAACGCCTACATCGGCGCGAACTTCTTGAATGCCGGGGCCGGCGGCAACGTGAGCAACTGGTTGATCCTGCCCGAGTTGCTGCTCGACCCCACGATCGCGCTTTCGTTTTACACCCGCACCGAGGAGCTGTCGTTTTTTCCTGATCGGCTCGAGGTGCGCTTGAGCACCAACGGCGGCAGCAGCGACGTGGGCGCGACCGACGCTTCGGTCGGCGATTTCACTACGCTGCTGCTCGCGATCAATCCCACGTTCGATATCGGCGGCTATCCTGAAGCGTGGACGCAGTTTACTGTGGACCTGAGCGGCGTGTTGGGCGGCCCGACCTCCGGTCGTCTGGCGTTTCGTTACTTCGTGACCAACACCGATGAGAACGGCAACTACATCGGCATCGACACGGTCCGCGTGGCCACGGTGCCCGAGCCCGGCACGGCCGGATTGTTGGCGTTGGGAATCGTGGGATGCTTCATCGCGCGACGAAAAGTTCGGCGTTAGGCGCGCAACGTCGATAATCATCAGGTCGACAATGCCTGTCGGCAATCATCAACGAGACCCCGATCCGCGGCTCGTGCGGTCCTGGCTCATTGGTTGGACGCTCGCCCGCGAGACCTCGCCGCCGGTGGAAGATGTCGGCGGGTTCCGCGTCGACGTTGGCTGGCCCCGGCAGCGGGTGCGCTACGTCTTCCCGGCCGTTACAGCGGGTTACCAACGGCTGGCCGAGTCGATTGTCGAGCCATGGATTCATCTGAAAGTCTGTGCCGACGCCGGCGCCGTGCGAAAGTTACTGCCGCCCCGCTGGGTCATCCAGCCGCAGGGTTTTCTGATGACCACCGACCGCTTAAGGTCCGCGACGCCCGATCTGCCCTCCGGATATTCGTTGGACGTGAACAGAGAACTTTCCGTGCCCCTTGTCCGCGTTGTAATGACTGAGGGCGAGACCTCATCAATCGGCCGCGTCGCCATCGTAAACGACTATGCCATTTTCGATCGTATCGAGACGGCGGCGGCACATCGGCGTCGCGGCCTGGCCAGCGCGGTAATGGGCCTGCTCTCGCAGATCGCCGAGTCGCGCGGGGCGAGCCGCGGTGTGCTGGTAGCTACGGCTGAGGGGAAAACGCTCTACGAAGCGCTCGGCTGGCGCCTCCACTCGCTCTACACCACGGCGATGATTCCAGGGCTTGATGAATAAGCAGCGCCATTCTCCAGCCGCGCCGCCTCACTCAGTAATCTCGCGTACGACCCGGCAGGGGTTGCCGGCTGCAAACACGCCCGCGGGCAGGTCCTTGGTCACCACGCTGCCGCCGCCGATCACCGTGCCATCGCCGATCGTCACGCCAGGGCAGATGATCGCGCCGCCGCCGACCCAAACGTCGCGGCCGATTGCGATCGGTTTGCCAAATTCTTGTTGGCGTCGCAGCGCGGCGTTCATGGGATGGGTGGCCGTGTAGATTTGCACGGCGGGGCCGAAGAGCGTGAAGTCGCCGATCGTGACCTCGCAGACGTCCAGCACCACGCAGTTGAAGTTGAAGAAGACCCGCTGGCCAAGGTGAATATGCGAGCCATAGTCGCAGAAAAACGGCGGCTGCATCCAGACCGTGTCTCCGCCGCGGCCGAAGAGCTCGGTGAGGATCCGCCGGCGGAGGGCTTCGTCGACCTCGCGCGTGGCATTGAGGTCCTGGCAAAGATCTCGCGCGCGGACCCGGGCACCGACCAACTCGGGGTCGAGCGGTGCGTAGAACTCGCCGGCCAGCATCTTCTCTCGTTCGCTCGCCATTTGTCAGACTCCGGGGAAAACAGCTTTCGTAGTTTCGTAAGTCAGGGCTCGCCCTGACAGGATGCCGCGGGGAGACGAAACTTTCAGGGTATACCCCTGACCTACTTGTATTCTCTCACCACATTCTATCGCCGCGGTACGTCGTGGCATTCGCTTGCTTGCGGACTGGCCATCTGTTCATCACAATGGTGCCGATCGGTCGCTCTCCAGAATGACTATGTAACCCTGGCACCGCCGCGCGCTCCATGCTTGCCAAATTGCGGACGTTTTCTTTGGTCGGCATAGAGGCTTTGCCCGTTGAGGTGGAGGTCGATGTCTCGCCCGGCGCGCTACCGAAGATCGTGCTGGTCGGCCTGCCCGAGGCCGCGGTCAAGGAGAGCACGCACCGGGTGGAACGGGCGATGGTCAACTCGGGCTTTCTGCGGCCCGACGATCGGGTGGTGATAAACCTCGCCCCCGCCGACCTGCCGAAGCAGGCGGCGTCGTTTGACCTGCCGATCACATTGGGATTGCTGGCCGGCAGCGGTCAGATCGCCTCGGAGTTGTTTGATCGCTATGCCGTGGTCGGCGAACTGGCGCTCGATGGCAGCACTCGGCCCACGCGCGGCGCGCTGTCGATGGCCATCGCCGCCGCTCGCGAGCGTGGGCTGAAAGGCTTGGTCGTACCGACGGCTAGCGCTGCCGAGGCGGCGGTCGTCGAGGGCATCGAAGTGATTGCGGTCTCCAGCCTGGCACAGGCCGTGGCGTTCTTCACCGGCGCGATCGAGGTCGACCCCACGCCCGCGCGATTGAACGAATGGTTCGCCGAGTTTTCCAACTACGACGTGGACTTTGCCGACGTCCGCGGCCAGGAGATGGCCAAGCGCGCGGTCACCATCGCCGCCAGCGGAAACCACAACCTGTTGATGCTTGGGCCTCCTGGCTCGGGCAAGACGATGCTGGCCAAACGCGTGCCCACGATCTTGCCGCAGTTGACCGCCGGCGAATCGATCGAGACCACGCGCATTTATAGCGCCATGGGTCTGCTCCCCGCCGGTCAGCCGCTGCTGGCCACGCGACCGTATCGCGCGCCGCATCACACGATCAGCGAAGCGGGTGTGTTAAGTTCTGTAGGGTGAATGGACTCGCTAAATCCCGATTCTGTCGTCAGTCGGGCTTTGACGACGATCCATTTCTTTGACGCCGTTCCGTCCGCCCGAGTGGCACGGTCAAACCAAAGAGTCAACCTTGCACCGATGCTGTGGAGGAGTTCCCGAATCGTGTCGGGAGTCAACGGTCTAGTTCGTACCAAACGACCGAACCCGCCTGAACCCGACTGGAACGGTTGAGCATCTGCTGGGGCAAAATGCGGGTCTTCAATATGGAGCAGGCGTGCCTTGATCCCGTTCCAGAATTCCTTGCGACGACTTAACCACGCCCCAACGTCCTCGGCGGGTTGTGCCAATTCTCTTTCCAATTGCGTTATCTCGACCTTCTGAGACCGTATGGCAGCATCCAAGTCCGCTTCGGCGGGATGGTCCTCGGGCAGTGTGAGGAACCGTTTGCAAGCGGTCTCGTATTCAGATTTCAGCTTCGTTAGTTTCTTCTCGATCTGGACTGTGTTTACTTTTTCCATATTGGGCGGCTGGGCTTCCGCCTTTGCGAGAATGGTTTCATCAATCTCTCGCTTCAAAACATCGACCATCAGGGGCAACACGTCGTCTTGGTGGACCATCCATTGTCCACACCCCGCTTCAAATGAACGATGCCAACCCTTGCACGAGTATTTAACGCCGACACGATGACGAGCGGCGTCTTTCCGTTCGTTGCCATACATGACCTTGCCGCACTTCCCACACAATATCACGCCGGTTAAAGCAAAGCCACCTTCCTTGGGCGAATGCTTACGAGTCCTTGTCCGTCGAGCCAGTTTGACCTGTACCGCATCGAATGCCTCTCGCTCAATTATGTGAGCGTGCGCATTGCGAATATGGACCGCTGGCTTGAGGTTAGTATGCATTTTCATTTTGCGGGGCTGCTCAACGGATATCGCATCGGAACCAACACGATAGAACCGTCCGCTTGATCGTCGCCCCAAGGTCAGATCGCCAGCATATCTGGGGTTCTTGAGGATCTGGTGAACGACCTCATAGACCCAAGTCTTTCCGGTGGGAGATTTGACATTTTTTTGATTAAGTTCCTTCGCCAACTGATGGAACGAAACATCTCGCCGCAAGAATTCCGAGAAGAGCCAGCGGACAATTTCGACTTCTTCGGAGTCTCCTTCAGTGAAAACCGATTCGGCATCCTTGGGCTTCGTATATCGTGTCGTGCGTGACACCTCGAAATGATTGCCCAATGAGTCCGTAATCAATCGTGCGAGACCATAAGGCGTCGTTTGACCAAATGATTTGCCTTCCTTTGCCTTCTTGATTTTGCCATCGAGAGTATTCTTGGCGAGCGTGATGGGATATTGGTTATTGGCCTCAGCTTGAACGGCATCAACCAGGCGTCCTGCAAACGTACTCCAGTCCATTGCACCATCCGTCACGGTCACGACCGTGATACCGTTGTCCCGAAGAATCTGCTTATCGCTGGCAGCAGCAATCGTGTCCTCACGAGTGAAACGTGCGGGGTTGTTGCAGAGAATGGCCTTCCATTCCGAACTGGCGGAATCCTTCAGCATCTTGAGGAAGTCAGTTCGCAACTCCTTGTTCTTCGAGCCCGATTTACCTAGGTCGGAATACCAAGCAATGATCTCGTAGTCACCGCCAAACTTTGCCAGAATATTCGCTCGTTGAATGACGGGAGAATCCTCCTGCTTGGACGTAGACATACGGATGTAGGCAGCGGCTTTGGTGTTCGGCATCGTTGAATCCTCCATCTAAAATCTACCATGATTTCGATGAATGTAAATCAACGTCATGTTAGCGTCGGTCGTGCGACGCTGCCGCTTGTTGTGTCCTGAAACGAAACGCCCTCCGTCTCGTCTCCATAGCCAAGCCCCCAGGGGAACCAAGCCTCCAGGTTGTTCAAAATAATTGTTCAATTAAGAACTTTGTTGCACGAATTCTCAAAAGCAATCCAGAAGTTGCCGTGCAGTCGTCCGAATCTCCTCGACGGCATCGTCCGATAGCGGACGGATCAATGGCACGAAGCTACTACGCAACTCGGGCTGTCTTTTGGTGATCCGCTCAGCCAACGCCAGACCGAGCATCTTGCATGTCCAATGGCAATCGGCCAAGCAAAGGCCAGCAACTGTCACGAGCACGTCGATCTCCCCAGTCAGGTTTTCAATTGCATACGCTGCGTAATACCGGAGTTCGTTCGCTTCAGCTTGAGCCTTTGTTGCCTCGATCACCGCCAAAAGCATTGGCACGACCTCGTACGCCTTGGCTCCAATTTCACCCAAGGCAGAAGCCGCACATGCACGGTCGTGGATCGAGTGTTCGCTTGAACTGGTACGCTCAATCAAAACGTTTAC
>Ga0163144_10000266_pt1 | contig 120274 bp, 102 predicted proteins | sample OliLak19BULKMAT1_FD_123175 | JGI IMG/M metagenome (GOLD analysis project Ga0163144, IMG submission 123175) | Freshwater microbial mat bacterial communities from Lake Vanda, McMurdo Dry Valleys, Antarctica - Oligotrophic Lake LV.19.BULKMAT1 | ecosystem: Environmental > Aquatic > Freshwater >...
AAAGGCCTGATACTCAGCGGCATCGTTCCCGGGCGTACCCGTCGCGTGCGCCGAGACGAGGTCGATCTCCGCGGCTTCTATACCCGCGTTCCTGAGGGCGATCGAAACCGCCCGTGCAGCCCCCTCGCCCTGGGGGTGAGGCTGCGTGAGGTGGTGCGCATCAGAGGACTCGCCGTGGCCCCGCACATACGCCGCCACACCCGCCCCTCGGCGCTGCGCATCTTGCTCGCGCTCAAGAACCACGACCGCGTACCCCTCGGCGATGTTCATCCCATCGCGGGCGCGGCAGAATGGGCGCGTCTTTCCCTCGCTCACCAGGCGCAGGCTGTCGAATCCGCCATAGACGTACTCGCTCACAGGGTCGTAGCCGCCGGCGATGACCATGTCGACCTGATGGGCGCGCAGGAGCAGCATTCCAAGGCCGATGCTGCCCTGCCCGGAGGAACAGGCCGAGCAGTTTGTCAGGGCCGGTCCACCGATCGGCAGCCCATTCGCCGCCGCGACCAGCACGCTGGCAGAGGGGAAGCCCAGGAGGAACCCCAGATCGCCGGTGCGAAGGTAGTCGCCCCCGCGTCTGATGCCGTGCAGCGTGGTTCCAATGACCATCCCGCAGCGACCGGGGGCGTACGGAAAGCTCGCGCCGAGCCCCGCGCCGCAGAGAGCCTGGTCCATTGCCCACCGCAAGTACCTCGCCTCGCGGGCGGCCCCGGGCATGAAGTCGGACGGAAGGTCGGGCGCCTGGCCCCCCTCCCGCCCGGCGGGGAGCGGCGATTCCATGGCGCTCATCGGGCCCAGGCCGCAGCGCCGACCAAGCACCCCCTGCCACGTGGCCTCTGCGCTCGTGCCCAGGCATGTGACCAGGCCCATGCCGGTGATGACGACCTGCTGGGGGTGTGCGCTCACGCTTGCACTCCCTCGGCCGGGCTCTGTGCATCTTCGCACCAGGCCGGGTGCACCGCCAGCCACTGGGTCGGGTACATCTTGATGTACGTCTCGAGCACCGTCACGACCTCCAGCATCGCCGGGTGCTCGGCGAGGTCCCGCTCGCAAGAGTCTCTGACCTCAATAGGTTTCCCAATCACGACCCGGCTGCGGCCATCGCGCTGACGGATTGCAAAGGCCGGGATGATGGGGGAGCCGCTGGCCATTGCGAGCTTGACCGGCCCAGCCGGGAGCTCCATGTGACCGCCCAGGAAGGGCACCCGAACCCCGCTCTGGCCGGGCATGACCCGGTCGGCCTGCATGAGCACCACGTGATCGCTGCGGAGCGCATCGCGCAACCGAAACCAACCATCAAGGCCGGCCTCGACCGGGGCTTCGTGTACCCCGAGGTGCGAATGCAGACGGCTGCGCAGTTCCTCAAAGACGGCCAGTCGATCGCGCTGAAAGACAACGTGCACGTTGGGTTCCATGCTCCGCAGACCGGCGACCCCGGTCTCAAAGCTGCCCAGGTGGGCCGTGATGATGATGGCGCCCCGCTTTGACGCCCGGACCTGACGGTACGCCGCCACGCCTTCCACGCATTCGATCTGCTTCAGAAGTTCCGGCCATGGCCGATCCCGCCCCACGCCGATCTCACACACAAAGTCGTAAAAACTGGCGATGACCTGTCGCCCAAAGGCGTCACGCGCATGCCCGCTTGCGCCCGGGGAAAGCAACCACTTCGCGTTGGCGCGAGTGGTCTTTCTGAGGTAGGGCGAAAAGACCCAGGCGCACCACACGAATGCGGGCTTGACGGCCCGCGCGAAGCGGGGTGCCCGCTGGGCGGCGCTGACCAGCAACCACACCCAGAAGTCCGCGGCTGACCGGCGCGCCCCGCGCGCAACCCGCTGTCGCGCCGGGCTCGCGGGCCCTGTTGAGCCCACACCCGCGACCGTTGACGCGCCCACAACAGCCGACGATGCCGAGCCGTGGCTCACTCGCGGTCCCCCGCGCCCCCACTGCCCCACACACCAGGAGCTTCCAGCGGCCTGACGATCACGGTGTCTTTCGGCACCTTCAACTCAAGATCATTCTCGTTCAGACCCGTGTTGATCCTCGTGCGCGAGAACACGACTTCGGTTCTCTCGCCATCCATGTCGGTGATGTCAAGCCTGCGGGCGCACCCGGTCTCCTGATCGATCAGGACGCGGACTTCTTTGACGTGCTCGCGCACGGCCTCGTGGATTGGGGTGAGCAACACCCGGACCGCGCCACGTTCGCTCGCGGGCTCATCGGGGCTCGCTTCGACCACCGTGATCGTGAAGTCCTTCGCGAGTTCACTCATGCGCGGGATGGGTGAGGCGGTCAGGCGAGACAACTCGCCCGTCACCGGGTACACCTCGACCGTCCTTTGCTCCGGGTAGTAAATCCGCAGTTCGGCGGGGTCGATCGTCGTGATGGTCGGGTGCGGGCGCTTCGTATCCCATCTGACCCGGTCGCCCTTCACCAGGATCGTGCCGCTGGACACCAGCGGCTCCTTCAGGAGCGCTGTGAACTTGCGCTGCTGAAACTCTGCCTGCAAGTCCTGGACCATGGCGCTCCGCCGGTCCAGGTCATCCAACACCTGCAATTCCTTCAGCGCGGTCCGGGGAGGGATGGGCTGGGTCGGGACTGGCTGCGCGCCGCTCATCAGGGCGGCCGCCGCGCACACCATGGCGAGACACGCTTCCTTCACGACACACCCCCGGCCACCTCGGCCAGCGTGATCCACCCGGAGGCGACGGTGGCGCCGCCAACCATGGCTGACACCTCGAGCCGGGCCAGCGACCCAAGTCTGCGTTCCATGCGGGACCGCAACAAGACTTCCGCGGGCGGACGAACGGCAGCGTCGAATCGGACGTCTACGTGCACCAACCGTCCGGGGCGTCCGCGGTCGCTCCCATGAAATGCCACCAACCCTGAAAGTTGGGCGAGGGCCTCGGCGAGGAGGACTCCGGGGAGTATCGGATCCCCGGGGAAGTGCCCGGCGAAGAAGTCCTCCCGGCCGCTGACGATCCAAACCCCGGTCCAGGTATCCAGTGCCGATGGGGCCGCGCTGGTCAGAAAGCGAAAGGGCGGCCGGTGCGGCAACATGGAGACCGGGTCGGGCCCCATCAGGACGGCCCTGGCGAAACCGCCGCATCAACAAAGGAGGCCAGGGTGGAAACGCTGCTGAAGACTTCGCGTCCGATCGTCCCATCAGAGATCTTGATGCCGAACTCTTTCTCGACGCTGGTGACGAGGAGCAACACGTCGAGTGAATCCAGGTCAAAGTCACCGCCGACCAGCGGGAGGTCGTCGGGGATGGCGACCTGGTCTCCCAGTTTCAGGTCGCGGCGCATGATCGCCTTGATGCGAATGAGGGTTGATGGGTTCTGATCGGCACTCGCCATCTACATCGCTCCATGGGCTGCCATCGCCGACACTATAGCGAACCGAGGCCTACCAGCCCGTGGCGAAAGTCAGCAGGCTGCAATCGGTCGCTCGAAAACTGACGTGGCCCGCGTGGTTTAGGCCCTGCACATCGCCTGGAAAGGCGATGCCACGACTTTCGCAACGGGCTGCCATCGGTGCTTCCACTCGCGGGCCAACCGGCGGAATGCGCAGGGCCGCACGAGTTCCAAAAACGAAAAAGGGCCGGCAAGGTACCGGCCCAAGTGGAACTATTGAGAAGCCGAAATCAGTTGGCCCGACGACGACGAACCGCGCCAAGCCCGCAGAGGCCCGCGAGGCCCATGGCCCCAGCGGTGGGGAGCGGGATCACGGAACCGACGCGCTCGCGGAGGGCCCATTCCTCAAACCCGTCGTTGTTGTTGTCCGGAAGGCCGAACGCGGAGTAGAGGTACACAAAGTCAGACTCGGGGCCAAACAGACCGACCGGAACGTACATCAGCATGTCGCCCGAACCGCTGCCGGCGTTGCGGGAGTAGTCCAACTGGACCTTGCTGTCGCCATTGATACCGGAATCCAGGTCGTAACGGAGGGTGCCGAGTGCACCGCCGAAGTTAATCGTGGTTGGATCATTGCCCCCGTTTGGATTCGTGGCGAGCGCTGAAGCCCTCGTATAGATCTGGATTTCGAAGAGGCTCAGGATCGGGTCCGCATTCGTCTGGTTGATGTCGAGCAGGAACTCGTAGAACCCGTTGACGATCGGCACGCTGCTCAACTGAATGTCTTTCGTGAACGTGGGCGACGTGTTCTCGTCGTACGCGAGCGGACGAGCGCTGCTGTTGTAGCCCTGCACAACGTCCTGATCCGCCGCGCTGACGCGAACAAACGGGTCGATCACACCGGAGCCGGTCGGCTGGGCGTCCACCCAGACGAAGTTCGCGCCGTTGGCCGATCCGGAGTTTGCCGTTACGAGATTGACGTCCACCGCCGAGGCGGTCGCCGCCAATCCAGCGCCGATGCAAAGCACCGCACAAAGTGAACTACCGATATTCTTCATGATTCCACCCTTCTCTTTTGAACCCCAACGCGACAGACATAACGAGCCCAGTGCGATGGGGGATACCTACCCCAGTCCGGGTTAGTTTTAGCACACGCACACCCCCCATTGCAAGGGGATGTCACACGAATTTTACACAGATTTTTTCGCTGCCCGTTATCGGCCCTTTGCCCAGATTAGCGATCTGCACATCGTCAACTGTAAGTTGTGTATTCACCGCTATTTACGCGCTTCCACCAACGTTGATTCTCTTGGTACCACGTGACAGTTTTCTTGAGCGATTCAGGCCACTCTGAACGGATCGGCTTCCAATTCAGGTCACGCGCCAATTTTGCGCCATCGATCGCGTATCGGCGGTCATGCCCAAGCCGATCAGCGACCGGAGAGATCATGTCCTTACCCATTCCCATGATGCTCAGGATCGCGTGTGTCAGATCGAGGTTTGACCGCTCATTGTTGCCGCCGACGTTGTACACCTCGCCCGATTCGCCCTTCTCAAGGACCGTGAGCACCGCATCGCAGTGGTCTTCGACGTGAATCCAGTCACGCACGTTGAGACCATCCCCATAGAGCGGTACTTGCTTGCCTTCGAGCAGGTTCGTGACGAACAGCGGGATTACCTTCTCGGGGAACTGGTAAGGGCCAAAGTTGTTGCTGCACCGGGTGGTCACCACATCCATCCCGAAGGTGTGGTGATAGGCGCGGGCAAGGCAATCACCCGCCGCTTTGCTGGCCGCGTATGGGCTGTTGGGCAGGATGGGTGAGTCTTCCGTGAACCGCACCTCGGGGTTTTCCAGCGGGAGGGACCCATACACCTCATCGGTGCTGACGTACAGGAACCTCGCCGGGCGGCCGGATGCAGCGCGGCCCTGCCAGGTGCGACGGGCTGCATCCAGCAGTGTTTGTGTGCCGACCACGTTGGCCTGAATGAACGGGCCGGCGTCCATGATCGATCGATCGACGTGACTCTCGGCGGCCATGTGGACGACCGCATCGGCCTCGGCCAGGAGTTCGGCGACCAACAGCGCATCGCAAATATCGCCGCGGACAAAGCGATAGCAAGGATGACCCTCGATTCCCTTGAGGTTCTCGAGGTTGCCGGAGTACGAGAGCTTGTCGAGGTTGATGATCGACAGGCCGGGGCGCTCTCGCAGCAGGAACCGAACGAAGTTGCTGCCGATAAAGCCGGCGCCGCCGGTCACGAGGAGCGTTTTGATGGTTGCCACGCTGTTGCTCACTTCCGGGCGCTTGACGCCCCGTATTCGTCCTCAAGGCTCGACAAGACCGGGGCCAGGCACGCCCGCCACCCGGGCAAGGGGCCCAGTGCCGCCTCGGTTGTTGATACGTCCAGCACGCTGTACGACGGCCGTGTGGCCGGCCTGGGAAACTCTGCTGTGGTACACGGCTCAACCCTGCATGCGGGGCTCACGCTTGCGGCAATAGCGGAGGCGAGGTCATACCATGTACACTGCCCACCATCGGTGACGTGCGCCGTCCCCCACAAGCCCTGGCACGCCAGTTGAAAACTGCCCTTCGCAAGGTGCTGGGAGGATGTCGGAGTACCCCTCTGGTCATTGACGACCCGCAGGGACGGCTTTTCACGGGCAGCCTTGGCGATGGTGCGGACAAAGTTCTTGCCCCAGGGCGCGTACAGCCAACTGGTACGCACCACCAAGGCCCGCAAGCCCTGATCGACGGCGGCCTGAATCAACTCCTCCCCCACCGCCTTGCTACGCCCGTATGCGTTGAGCGGCTGGCGGGCCTGATCCACGCGGTAGGGATCGGCCGAACGCCCGCTGAACACGTAGTCCGTGCTGAAGTGCAACAGCGGGCTGCCGGAGCGGAGGCAGGCCGCGGCGAGGTGGCCGACACCCGATCCATTCACCGCTGTTGCCGCGGCCTCGTTCGCTTCAGCACCGTCCACATCGGTCCACGCTGCACAGTTCACCACCAGCGACCAGCGTTCGGTGATACCGCGCTGGATCGAATCTGGCCGGGCGAGGTCGAGGTCGGCCCTGCCCAGACAGCGATGCTCAACTCCAGCGCTGGTCAACAACTCCCGGAACGCGCGCCCAAGCATTCCCCCGGACCCGAGGATCAGGACCGGACGATCCATATGCGGGTCTGGGGCTTCGTTGTGGCGTGTCATCCGTGCCGGACTGACCATGGAAAGCCGACCACGCTGTCAAAGGCCCGCCGCTGCTCGTCGGGCTCTTTGGGGTTGTAGGCGTGGGTGACGTAGTACAAGAGACCCGCGGGCACATGGCCGACGGTTGCAGCGCCGTGCCAGAGGGGTGGCGGGATGATCACGATCCCCGGTCGCTTCTCACCGATCACGGACATCCAACTCACCTGGTCGTCCTCGCGGTGAACGCCGACCTTAATGTGCCCCTGGAGGCAGATCCAGAAGTCCGTCTGCAGGGCGTGACGGTGCCAGGCCTTGACCACGCCCGGGTACTGCACCGAGTAGTTGATCTGCCCCTGCGGCCCGAGAACTCCCTGGAGTTGGTTCATGAGCGACCAGCCGCGGTCGTCGGCGAAGAGAGCAGCCGGGATGAACAGGGGCTCCCGCGCCGCCTGGGCGGCTGCGAGGGCCGCCGTGGGCGCGGCGGCTTCCGCGTTCCGAATCTGCCGTGGCGCGGCGGGGGTACTCATACCGTGCTCCCCGTGAGCCTGGTCGGGGGTTTCGCAGTACCGGCGGCCGGCAGGTCGAGCAGGTTGGCACCGCCATCGGCGACCGCACAACTGGCGCGGTGGAGGCTCTCAAACGTGCCGGCGTCGGTCCACCAGCCTTGGAGAATGTCGTAGGTCAGGTCGCCGCGCTTGAGGTAGGCGTTGTTCACATCGGTGATTTCGAGCTCGCCGCGCCCGCTGGGTTTGAGGGTCTTGCAGATCTCAAAGACCTGGTTGTCGTAGAAGTAAATCCCAGTCACAGCGAAGTTGCTGGGGGGCTTGGCGGGCTTTTCGATGACCTCCGCGATCTTCGCGTTTGGAGCGTCGTTCTCGAATCGGGCCACGCCGAAGCGCTCGGGGTCGGGGACCTCCTTGAGCAGGATCTTGGCCCCTGTCGGCTGCGTGAAGAAGTCCCCCGCGGCAGCGCGAATGGTGCCCTGGATGATGTTGTCACCCAGAACGACGCACACCTTGTCGCCGTCGGCGAAGTCCTCGGCGAGTTTGAGGGCGTCGGCAATCCCGCCCTCACCCTCCTGGTAGGTGTACTCCAGGTGCTTGGCACCCAGGTGCTTGCCGTTCTTGAGCAGTTTGAGGAAGTCGCCGGCGTGTTCGCCGCCTGTCACGATGAGAATCTCCCGGATGCCCGCGTTCAGCAGGCATTGGATGGGGTAGTAGATCATCGGCCGGTCGTAGACGGGGAGGAGGTGCTTGTTGGTCACGAGTGTCAACGGACGGAGCCGAGACCCCAGTCCACCGGCAAGTATGATGCCTTTCACAGTAGTTCACTCCGACTGTGGCGCGCTTCCGCGTCACGGATGAATTGTGGTACAACGTCTGGCCCGGACCTGGCAACGGCCCGCAACAACCATACGCGCTATGAAAAATGGCCGCGGGTGCGGCCATCTTCAAAGGTTCAAAGGTTGTCAGGCGATCACAGGGAGCAGGCTCAACGGACCATGGTGCGCCTGCGCCAGAGGGCGGTGCCCAAGAGGGGCAGTCCGGCCAGCATCGCGGCGTGCGGCAGCGGAACAGAAACAACCCCCGAGAACCCAAACTCATCGCCCGCCGTGAAACTTGACTCGGCGGCGGGCGTCGCGATCAGGTCCCAACCTGTGCCGTTCCAAGTCACGAACTGAAAAGTCGCGGAAGCGTCCAGCCCAAGGTCCATGTTCTGGATGGTCTTGAACCGGAACGTCAGGACGTCTCCACCCTGGAGGTCCGCCCACGCCCAGCCGTCACCCTTCTTGCTGTTGTCCCAATGGAAGTCACCGAAGGCGACGCGGGAACTGCTGCTCTGCGGAGAAACCAGGAACCCTTCGCCCATGTCGTTGATGTAATCGACATTGGTGCCATCGGCGGTGGTCACCATGTGCATGTTACCGGAGAAGTCCTCCGTGATCCCACCGAGTTCCTGATCGATCAACGTCAGGAATGCCAAGCCGTGGTCGGTATCGGCAGCCGCGAACGTGACCTTGTTGTCGGTTGCGATCCCACTGGCCGTGATCGATGCGTGCACGCTCATCAGCGAAGCACTCGACCACCCCGGCGAATCATTGCCGAAAACGGTGCCGCTGAGCGGGCCGGAGTTCAGGGTGATTCCCCCGCCGATCCGATCAATCACGATTGAGCCTGCCTGCGCGGATGCGCCGACCAGACCAACCGCCAAAGCTGTCGCGAAAACACAACGACTCATGGAGATCCTCTCCCGAAAACAGACCCGAGACCCGAGGCGTAATCCACGCCTCACAAGCAAAACTCAAGAGCATCCGCCGCCTTCGCTTCAGGTGCGGCCTCAAAGGTAGTGGATCTCAGCCAGGAATCAAGCAGAATTCCCCTAATGCGGCTGTATTCTTCGTAAGTACATGAAAAAACGAAACTTAGACACTTGAACAGTTTTCATTATCGGACCTGCTGGTAGCTACTTTGAGCCCGAAAAGTGTAACTTCAGTGCGTCAAGCCGCCGCTGCGTTCCGGGATCCAGCCGAGAATTTTCTTCCTTCCTGGCGTCGAGCGTTCGCATTACGGCCTCCGCATCCCCTGGACGGCCTACACCGACGGCTGCCTCCGCGAAGCCGATCAGCAGGTTGAGGTCGTTTGGGTTCAGTTTCAGCGCCTCGCTGAAGGTCTGGAATGCTTCCTCAAATCGCTTGCACTTGAGGGCTGCAACCCCCAGGGTGTCGAGAAAGCTCCAGCGCAAGTCAGTGGATGATCCCGGGACCGACACTATCTCAATCGCCCGGCTTGCGAGCGTGAAAGCTTCAGCGCATGTACGCTCATCATCCGCCAGGAGGTACGCCAGGTTGTTGATCGTGACGGCGTCGTTGGGCCGTTCCTGAACCACAATGCGGTAGCTGCTGATGGCCTGGGAAAACTGGTTCAGCGCCTGGTGGCTGGCGCCGAGGACTTGGGCGGCGGCGGCGCGCAGCGCGGTGTCGTTCAGCGGGGCCTGGAGCACGTCGATGGCCCTCTCATGGTCGGCGGGAGTTCCCGTACGAACCGCGAGTTTGTAGAACACCTGCCCGAGAGCCAGATTCCCCGCGGGTGTGTTGAGCAGCCGAGGTTCGATGCGGGCGATCCACGCCCGACACGCCGCGGGTTCGAGGTCCTCACCGACGCGGAGGTACCTGACTTCCCAGGATACATCGCGCTCGGCCAGCGGCCAAACAAGGGCGTGAGCCTCGTCGGTGCGCCCGGCCATCGCCAGGAGCTTCGCGTAAAACTCAAAGGTGGCCGGCGCCGATTGCGCTTCGGCCGCAATCCGCTCGCGCCACGGCTCAAGCTGGGCCAACGCTGGTTGGAACTGGCCCAGTTGGCTCAGGGCGGCACTGATCGACACATCCGGCTCGAATGTGTTCCCGGATGAGCGCGAACGCCATTCGCGCGCCATGAACAAGGCCTCATCGTGGCGGCCGGCGACAGCCAGGACCGCCGTCGCAAGCTGGGCCGGGCGAGGATCGTTGGGGTTTGATCGCACCGCCGCCTGCAGCGTCTCAACGGCGAGCGCTCGATCACCCTGTTGGAACAATGCCTCGGCCAACTGCCTCCACCCCGGGAAAAAGGTCGGGTTCGCCTTGGTCAGTTCCTGGAGTTTGCGGACGTACGTTGCCCTTTCGTCCGGCGCCTTCTTATAGTCCTGGACAATGGCAACGAGTTGCCGGAGGGCGGGTGCAATGTCGGGGGAATCGAGCGAGGCCGCGAGTTCTGACATTGCTTCGGTGCTTGCCCCGTCTTTGGCGATGCGGAGGACGGCGCTGATCTGCTTCAGGCGGGGGTGGTCGGGGTGCTTGGCGAGGCCGCGATCTACAGCCGCGGTGGCTTGAGCGGTCTTGCCGTGCTTGATCAAGAAACGAGCCAGGTCGGCGACGGCGTCCGGTTCATCGCCGCTTGCCTGCTCGACAAGCACCACTTCGGCGTCCGCTACTCGATTGTGTCGCTCGAGAAAGGCGGCAAGGAGGGCTTGGCGCGGGGCGGCCGTGCCCGCATCGCCCGCTTGAAGCAGGTCCCGCCCCCGATCAACCTCGCCCTGGCTGGCGTAGAAGTCGGCGGCCGCGACCATCACCTTTTCACTGGGAGCTGTGGCACCCGCGAGGGCGTCAAACAGCAGACGGGCGCCGGCGGCATCGCCGCGCCGGGCGCGGACCTGCGCGAGCGCCAACTGATCATCCGCGTCGCCCGACTGGGCGAGGAAGGCGAAGTCATCTTCGGCGTGCTGCCAATCTCCCTGCGCCGCGAACAAGCGGGCACGCCTGCGACGCAGCTCTGGGGGGAGGTTCTCAAACCGGCCCAGGGTCATGAGGCGCCGCCCGGCCTCCTCTGTACGGCCCGCCTGCAGGAGTACGTCGATGAGGCGCGGGTAGAGCGAGGCGCGGTTCGGCTCGGCATCAGCAGCCTTGGATAGGAAGTCGATGGCGGTGTCGCGGTCATCGAGCATGAGGTGGGCCTCGGCGGCGACGGAGAGGGCGCTGACATTCCGCTGATCCTGACGGATAATGCCCGCAAGGAGTTGGACCGCGAGAGCGGCCCTGGCCGGGGAAGGCTCAAAGGTCAGCAGGCGTCGCGCCTCGTAGATTCGCCACGCGGTTGACTCTTCACCGCTGATGGACCGCAGGCGGCGGATGGCGGCGTTGACCTGTGGCTCATCCGCCCAGGCCGACGGGGCATCGAGCAACGCGAGTTGCACAACCGGGTTGGCTTCGTGGGCGGCCGCGAGGCGGGTGTAAATCGCAAACGCCCCGGGGTTGCGGGCGCGCTCGAGCATCCCCGCCAGGGCCAGTTCGTAGCCGACTTTATCCTTTGGGTCGGCGTTCGCTGCGGCGGTGAGGATCGTGGTGGTCGCCTGTTCGATGTCCCCATCGTCCACGAGCCTCTGTGCCGTCGCCAGCGCCAGGGCCTCGCTGTCGCCACCTGAGCCCTGGGCGGCGAGCAACAGTTCATTTGCCAGGCCCTGGTCATGTGCTCGGAACACGACGGCAAGCGAGGCCAGGAGGGCCGGCTGCGGAGGATCCTGGGCCATGAGGGCGCGGGCCTGCGCGACGGCATCATCCTTGCGATCCGTCGCCAGGTAGAGGCGTGCCAGCAGCGCCGCGATGGACGGATCGGACTTCGATTCGCCGCTCAATCCCTCCAACACTTCCAAGGATCGTCGCAGTTGCTCGGGGGTTGCTTCGCCCGCCTCGACCATCAAGACCAACGCATCCGCGAGCGCATTGGCTTCCGCGACGTTGTGACGGAGCGAAAGGCCGACCTCCGCCTGCAGTACCGCATCTTTGTACTGTCCGGTGCGTGACAGCAGGCTCACCAGCGCAAGGCGTGCGATCCGCCATGTAGGCTGTTCCCTCATCAGCGTTTCCCAGCAGGTGGCGGCCCGCCGCCACTCGCCCAACCGCTGGTCGGTGTCCCCGCGCAGGAACTGGGCGATATCGCTGCGCGGATCGATGTCACCGGCCAGGCTCAGTTTGGCGGATGCCGTGGCGAAGTCGGCAATAGCAAGTGCAGAGGACGCTTCGTTCAGTGCCGACCACAACAGCGCGTCTTTGGTAGAACGGCTCTTGAGTTCGACGAGGGCCGCGTCCCAGACCTGCGTCGCTCCTGCGGGGTTGAGAAACACGTACCACCCCAGCGCGATATCGGTGGCGGCGGGGACGTTTCCAGGATCAAACGCGCGGGCGATGTACTCGCGGGCCTGGTCCTGCTGCCCGTTCTTCCAGGCTCGCTCGGCGGCAACGGTGGCGACGCCGCTGGCCAGTTCCCCCGCCATTTCGCGCGCGAGAAGTTGCTCGCCGATGGGCCCCAGGCTTGGCTCAGCCACCGAGAGTACGTCGAGGAGGCGCAGGACGTCGCGGACCGTTGAGGCCTCGCTGATCGGCAGGGACGCCGCGACGGTCAGGTGCGCGGCGGCGACCTTTGCATCGCCCGACATTGCGTATACCTGCGACTGGAGGAGCCGAAAGCGGGCGTCGTTGGGCGCTTGCTCGACCGCCCGGTCGATGAAGGTGCGGACCTCACCCGGTGGCCGGCCCATCTGGTTCATCAACTCAATGACGCCGCCGTGAGCGTCTACGTCCTGGGGCGCTTCGGCGGCCAGTTGCTCGGCAATCACGAGGGCTTCAGCGGCCTTGCCGATGCGGGCCAGGCACACCGCCCTGGACGTACGCGCTTCCCGGTGGCTCGGCACCAGGGTGAGGAGGCGGTCCGACACGGCCAGGCGTTCGGTGATGAAGCCGGCCTCTTCGTACAGCGCCATCAGCATTTCGAGGGGTGCCGGTTCCTTGGGCATCAACTCCGATGCGGCCTTGGCGTACGGGATGGCCCTGGAAATATGCCGACGATTCTCCAGTGGGACGTTCCGGAGCGCATCGGCGATGGCGAGCATGACATCGCCGCGGCCCTGGTCCTTGCCGGCGTAATACCCGAGGTGTCGGAGTGTCGATTGGTAGTCCCCGGCCTTGTACGCGGCCATCCCGTCGCGCAGGGATGAGTCCATGCGCTGGGCGATCAGCGCCCCCCGGACGAAGTAGGCACCGACGACCGCCAGTCCGATGACTGTCAGCACGCCGACGAGGATGAACAGTTTCTTTTTTATCCGAGCGTTCATGGCAACCCCCCTAGGAACGGAACATGCGCAGCACGGTTTGGGTGATGATCCAGAAGTCCAACTTCCAGCTGGCGTGCTGGACGTACTCAAGGTCGTACCGGATCCACTCTTGAAAGTCGGTCTCCGGGGCGCGGGTCCGCCGCACCTGCCACAGCCCGGTTACTCCCGGGCGTACCGAGAGCCGCGCCTCTCGCCAGGCCGGACAGTACTGGTTCTCTCGGTCGGGGCTGGGGCGCGGCCCGACCACGCTCATGTGCCCCAGCAGGACGTTCCAGAACTGCGGCAACTCGTCAAGGTGAGACTTGCGGAGGAAGCGGCCAACCCGCAGGACGCGCGGATCATTCTCGATGTAAAACTGCGGACCGTCGCACACGTTCCCGGCCACCAGCCTCGCCTTGAGCATCTCCGCGTTGCGGCACATGGTGCGGAACTTGTAGCACGGGAACTGACGGTCGTGCAGCGTCTGTCGGGTGTGCGCGAACAGGAAGGGCCATCCGTCTTCAATGAAGATCATCAGCCCGATCACCGGGAAGAGCGGAGCCGCCATCACCAGCACCAGGATGCTGAACACGATGTCGAATAGCCGCTTGGCGAACCGGCCCCGTCGGCGGCGTCGGAACTTCGGGAACAGCCGGTACGTGGGGGTCCGCAGTCCATCCCACTCAATGGGGCCGACCGGGGCATGCACGCCCGGCGCATCCGCGATACATAGGGGCCCAATGACCACCTGGTTGGGGCTCAGCGAAGCGCCCGCACCGATCCAAGCCCGCCCAACAAACCGAACCCCGGGAGGGACAGCGACGGCGTCGTGCAGCCAGACACCTGGCTCAAACTCATAGGTGTCATCAATCACCGCTCCGGGTTGAGCCCATCTTTGGGTCAGCAGTTTCAGGTACCCGTCACAACCGATCGAGTGGGCGCCATCAAAGACCCTCCCCTTCGCAGCGTGCGATGGCGGACGGCCGCAGCCGGGCGCCTTGCGGAGCAGCGGTCGGCCCGATGCGGCATCCCGGGCGGTTGCCCACTGGACAGCCAAGGAGCGACTGGCCGTCAGCCATCCGCGCGCCGTGCTGTGGGTCCGGCCGCGGTACAGACGACGAATGGCGATGAACCGGTCGGCGCCGTCCGTCACAACCGTCTCGGAGTACGGCACCGCATGATCGTCACGGATGCGTATGCGCATCAGCCGGGGCCGCAGGCGGTGCATTTGGCGCACCACGGGCGCCCATTCGAAGTCCACCAGGTCGTCAACATCCAGAAGCAGGTAGAGCGCCGGACCCGTGGGAACGGGCTCGCCCGAACCGGGGCGAACGACACCCACGCCCTTGGACGCCCAGTAGCGGTCGTGCAAGTCGTGGGCGGTCATGCCCCACAGGCGTGGGCCGGACCCGGCCAGCCCACCCGGCGGAGCGGCTCCGTTGATTTCAGCGGTAAGATTCACTCTGCGTGCTGTGGTGCGTCGTTGGTCTTCGGAGTGCTCACGGCCCTGAGGAGCGCCATTCGACCGGCTGCGCTCCGGGATCGTCCCGTGGGCAGATCGCGGATTGAGCGGGCGCTGACGGAAGCGGTGCTCACGCTGCGATCAAAGTCATGAACGGTTGCCCTGTTGAACACCAGCCCGGCGCATGTCGCCCCGAGCCGTTGCAGCCGAAGGATGGAGGCCCTGACCACCTTTGGGCCTTGGCCTCGCGAAACTACAACAACGACGCGGTCAGAAAGCGGTGCGACGATGTTCGCCTCCAGGCTTCCGAGGATCGGGCCGGTATCGATGACGACGGTCTCAAACCGCTGCCGCAGCCCGCGAATGAGCCGTCCCATGGACGTTGGCGACAGGTGCTCGGGCACGACGCCGTGCACCTGTCCGGCGGGCAACGCCCAAAGGCGGGACGTCATTGTTTCCTGAACCTCCCCATGCGCGGTCCCGTTGGTGGCGCCGTGCATGGTGGCCTCACACACCCCCTTGGAACTGGAAAGGTTCAACTGCTTGGTGGACCCGCGCCCGACCAGGTCGGCATCCACCAGAACAGTGCGCGAACCCGACGCCGCAAACGACATTGCGAGCGCGATCGCTACGCTGGTCTTGCCGTCGCCGGCAGAGGCGCTGGTGATGGTGAAAACCCTGCCCTCGGCCAGCCTGCCCCCGGTCTGGACCTCCAGCATGTTGCGCAGGTGGTGGACGCTGAGGGCGGCCATGGACTCATGGTCCAGATCGTCGCCGCTCAGGTCAGGAACGGTTCCGAGCAGCGAGACGGGCACCTCGGCACTATCGAGTTCGTCGATGTATCGGTAGCCGCCCTTCAACAGCCCGAACAGCACGAGCACGCCCATGCCAATACCCAATCCCGCGCAGGCGCCCCCCACCGCGAGTGGTATCCGACGATCGGTAGAAGGCTCGATGGGGAGATCGCCCCGCTGGATGATGGTGACCCGTCCGGCTGAACTCCCGCGGGTCTCCAGGCGGATCTCGTCGATCCGCTGCGTGGTCTCGTCCATGTCCTTCTTGACGCCCTCCAGCCGTTCTTTGAGTGCCAAGATTGCGGTGCCGGTCTTGTCCAGTGCGATCGCATCGGTCTTGATCAGGTCGCGCCTCCTGGTTGCGTCATTCAGCAACACCCGCAGTTGCTCGGGTGACTTGACCGGACCCCCGGGCAACCCGGGCTCGACCGTGCTGGTCACTCCCCCCCCAAGCAGGAACGCGGCCCTTTCCTCAATCTTCGCAAGGTGCTCGTCATAGCTGCGCTGCAAGTCCTTGATTTCACGGTGGGCCGGGCTGAGCAACCGGCTCTTGGTGTCGAGCGCGGTCTTGATCAAGAGCGCCTGGTCGAGGAGCCCTCGGAGGGTGGGGTCGCCTTGGGCCAGGTCGTCGTGGCTCACCTTGTTATTGGCGGGGGCTTCCGGAGTCACTCCTATAGCCGCCGCCTCGGCGCCCGCGAGCTGAAATGTGATGGAAGCGATCATGTTGTCAAGCCGGATCATTTCCTGGACCTTGGCGTCCCGCAACTGATTGACATCGTCCGTGCCGTGCACCATGGAAAGGTCGCTGAGCTGCCCACGGAGCAGGTCCAAGTCCCGCTGGAGATCCCGTTGGCGCTGAACGAGAGCCTGCTCACGGTCGGTGATGGTCATCCCGCTCAGTTCATCCTGCACCGAGTCGTACGCCTTGAGGACTGCGTTCACGGCTTTTTGCGCAAGCACCGGGTCCTCGTGGTTTACACTGGCCATGATGAGCTCGGTTCCACGGCGATTGTTCACCTCGAGCCGCTTTGCCAGCAGCGCGATCCCGGCTGGTTGGGCCGGCCACCCTGCTTGGACCACCGCCTCGTCGGCAACCGCCAAGTCCAAGACCCGCCGGCTTGACAGGAACGAAGCCTGTGCGGACACGAACGACTCGAACAGCGGCGGGAGCTGGTTCTCTTCGGTCTTGCGAAGAATCTTGGGCATTGTCGGAGCGACGCGGACAATCGCGGTGCTCGTGTACATCGGCCTGATGGCGTGGTATCCACCCAGCCCGCCAGGGATGCTGAGCAGCAACCCCAGTGCCAGCGCCCAGTGGTACCGCCCTCGGAGCATCCGGTGGACCGTCAGAAGCGGGTTGACTTGGTGCCCGGGCGGAACCGGGCCGTTGTCAGGCTGCGAGGTGCTGTCAAGTACGTTGATGGTGTCGCTCACTTTTGGACCCCTCGCCCGATGGCATGAACAGCGTTTTCGATGGCGAGCAGGATCTCTCCGGTTACGACACGCCTGTCTTCCACCGAAGCATCACCCGCGAATACCAGTTGAATCTGGGCAACCCCCAGGCCACCGCTTGCGCCTGACCTTGCTGCCCGTTCGACCTCATCCATATCGGCAAAGATCACTCGTTGTTGGCCGGGGAGCACGAAGAAGTCCAGAACCGACATGCGGTGCTCGACCATGTCCTCTCGGCGGCTGAACTGGTACAGGCGCGTGCTGGCCGGTGCCCCGTTCACACTGATGACCGTCGGCTCGGTCGCAACCGCCCGCCACCCGTGGGCCGGGTAACACACCGGTGGGTAGTGGCCGAGCATGTCACGCACATCGCCGCAGTGAACGATTAGTAACGAGACCGAAGCTCCTGTCGTTGAGTTGATGTACCGACGCTGCAGGATCTTGTTGGGCGTCAGCAACCGCACCGCGGCCTGGGTGGGCTCAGAATCAACGCCAACCCAGGCCCCGACGCGATATGGAATCTGCTCGATACTGGTCCTGACCGCGGCGTTGTACTCGGCCGCGCCGGCGGCGGGACGCGAGTCGATGCCACCGAACGCTATGACGGCGACGAGCAATAGTGCCGCGCCGACCGGAGCGATGCTGGATGGCGTGACTTGGTTCGGGAGTCTCATACGATCATTCCTCCGCAACTCCGTAGGGCGCGATCGGTACCTCAATCCAGCGAAGAAGTGCCAAAAGGCACCACAGCAGCCCCAGCGCCAACACCAGCACGCCCCACCCGCTCAGCTCATGGAACAGGTCGGCGGTGCTCTTTTCTGAGTACCCGTAGAGGAGCGCGGTGGGGACGAGCCGCACGATATTGACGATCAGCGCCACGAGGGGGCTCACCGCCAGGATCAGCAGCCGTACAGATGATCGCATCGGGACCGTGAAGATGAAAGCAAACGCGACCAATCCCAGCGCCGCGACCATCCGCATGCCATTGCACGCCTCTGCGATGGCGACCTCGTAACCGTTGATTGTCAGGATGTTCCCCGCCCGGGTGACCGGCAATCCGATCAGGTCAAGGCCAAACTGCGCTACCCGAGCCGAAGCCTGCTGCAAGGGAATCGCAATCTCCTGGCGAATCCGGCCCGGGACCGGCATCAGGAACAACAGCGCGCCCAGCGCGGGAAGGAACGGCACGATGAAGCTCGGCCCCAGGACCGTCAGCCCGGCCCCACAGACGATGATCAGCGCTCCCAGGTGCCACGCAACTTCGATCCCAAAGTTGAACCCTCCCCACGCCAGGGCATAGCCCGCGACAATCGCCACAAGTCCCCACCAAGTCCGCCGCGGCCGACAATACCGCAGGCGATCCCGCCGAATCCAGGCGAGCCACACTGCGATCGGGAGTCCCAAGAGGATGTGTGACTGTTCGTCGCTGTGAATGGCAACGCCCACGATGTCCGTCCACGCCCCACGCGTCGCGACGACCGCGAGGACGACAAGGCTGGCAAGCCAAATCCCATCGAGAAACTGCCAGGAGCGAGCCCCACTCATCGGTTACGCCCCCAAGGTCGCCCCGGGACAGACTGCGAGGCCACTGTCGACCCGGGCGCGACAATCTCATCCACGACGGTGGCGCCGGCCGCCACCGTTGCACCTGCGCAGATCATCGACCTGGCTACGACCGCACTGGGACCGATGGTGGCGCCGGGCATGACCACCGAATCCACGATGACCGCCGCGTCTTCTCGTTCGGGCGTGTAGACGGGCCCGGCCGCGGTGACGCCCGCGGCCACACGGGCGGCCTCGAGGAACTGCTCCCGAGTTCTCAACTCAAAGGACCGACCGGCCAACCAGTGGGTCCGCACACTCAGCCCCGCCGACGTCGCCCGAGTCAGCCACTGCTCCTTGATGTCCACAAACCCAATGCTGGGAACCAGCCCCAGCGTGCTGCACCGCACCAGAAACAGCCCGGCGGGAGAGCTGTCAGGATTACATCCGACGGTGATGTCGGCCTGCTGGCTAGAGTGTGCTGCGAACATCGGCGTGATGTCACAGGTGAGATACCGTGCCGCCTCAGCGATCAGAACGTTGGTCGAGGGTGCATACTGGCCGCACCCATCCTTGACGGCTCCCGCCGGGCCCCGGAACTGGTTCTGATCCCGCTCGATCCGTACTTCCAATGTCCCGGTGACCGGTTGGGGTTTCTTGGGCTCAGGGGAGCGATCACAGTACAACACACGAACCTCAGGACGTACCGGCGAACCAACTGCAACCTGTCCAAACCGGGCAAGCCAAGCACCGAGTACGGTCAGTTGCGGCGTGAGAAACAAGTCGAGCACCGAAACGCGGGCAGCCGCGACCAACTCCGACGGTTTGAGCGCCCCCGCCAGCAGGATACAGCATGCAATCCCGCCCATGTCGGTTGGCCTTTCAGGACACACCACGGGGTTGCTCCTTGACGTTATTGGCCCCGACAACATGAGGAACGAGCCCCTTCGCGCGCAGTTCAGCCAATACGACGCCGCCCTTCGCGGCCCACGTCTCCCGCTCAACCCGCCGCCGGCCCGGGGCCGCATCGTGGACACCCGCCAACGCAGTCCGGACGGCATCAACAAACGCATCGGCACCACTGGCAACTTGAACAAAGTCGCCGTACTTGCACAGCTCATCAAAGGGAGTACTGACTACCGGACGCCCGACCGCCAGGTACTCCTTGAGTTTCACCGGGTTACAGGCCCTAATCCATTCACTCTGGTTCCACGGCATAATCAGGACGTCGCATGCAGCCATATACGCTGCAACCTCGTCGTAAGGTCGCTGACCGAACAGTTTGACGTTTGGAAGCACGCACCACCCGTTGGGCAGCGAACAGCCCCCCACCAGCAAGAACTGCACGTGTTCGAGCCGCCGGGCAACGTCCAGAAACAGCGCGGGATCAAAGGTATGGGAGTCAATTCCTCCTATGAACCCGACGCGCGGGCGAGGAATTGTCCTTGTATCGCTGGGGTCCTGCTTCGAGCCCGCCACGCCCGCCAACGCGAATCGTTCAAAGTCAACGCCGTGGTCGATGAACGCGGAGGCGCGGCAAGCGGCCGACTCTTCGCCATACAGGAGTTGGGAGCAGAAGAGCGTCAAGTCTGCCCGTTCCTTGAGATACCCGTCATACCCACGAATCAGATCCGTGTCGACGCCGCGGAAACACTCATACCGGTCAGTCCGCTGGTACACAACCCCTACAGGATCGAGGCGATCAACGGCCGCGGCTCCCGGCGGACAGGCGACCCAGACCAGCGGGCGGCGGATACTCAAGCGGGCGGCGGCTCTTCGGACCTGCATCGGCAGAATCCGACGGTTTACGGCCGCACCACGGCGCCCGGGAACAGCGAGCGGGCTGAAGACGCTCAGGCCGGGTCGCACCTGCGTGAGCCCTTGCCGAAGGCTCCTGAGTTTGCGGGCCACGCGGCGCAGGAACATCCCGTGCTTGCCGAGGCTTGGCACACGCATCCCAATCGAGTTGACGTACAGCACAGGCACGAACGCGCTCAACTCGCGCATCATCTGCATGTCGTAATGGCCGCGGTTATGGTACCACCAGTCCTCCCCGCCGAAGCAGATCACACCGTCGAATGTTCGGGGCTCGGCTGGAGCGGTACCCGAGCCGTGCCCAAGTTCGTGCTGTCGTTCCATTGTGCCGCTCGTCCTCGGAACGTCGCGCGCGGACTTCCCGGGGCCTTGTGTGGAGGTTTCTTGAATCATGGGCCACCGGTCCCGGCAAGGAACCGTCTCAGCGCGCCCAGCAACTGTTCAGATGCGTAGGGACCAATCCTGTCCGCGGGCAACAGCCCGCTCAACTCGTCAAGCTTGTGTGGAAGCTCTTCCTCGTTCATCGCTACCGCGACGCGTCCCAGTTCCCGGAACCGCTCGGCGGTCGCAACCTGGTGGTCGTTTCGCGTTTCGCGGAGCACGCCACGCCGGGGCATGACCAGGATCGGCTTGCCCAGTTCCAAGGCCGTAATGATCGAGCCCATCCCCGCGTGAGCAATGACGGCCCGTGCCTCCGACATCTTCGACTTGAACTCGCGCACATCCAGGAAGTTCGTCCACCCGACATGGCGCGGCCGCCAGTCTGTTGGTCCGATCTGAGCAAAGACCTCGCCTATGCCCCGGGCCGCGGCCCACTCGTCCACACCCTTAACCAAGCGGTCAAAGGGCATCTGGGCGCCAACAGTGACGAAAATCAAATGACGGCCCCCTCGTACCTGGGCCCGCCCTCACGCGCCAGGTGCGGCCACTGCGTGAGGAGCAGGTCCGCATGCCCGCGGACTTTCTCGCACGAAAGGCTCACGTGCTCGACATTGGCGATGCTGTCCATCCAGACCGTGCGCGCACCCAGCAACTTGCCCAGCCGTAGCCCCATGTACCCCGGGGCAGCACCCGTCGAAAGCACGACATCCGGACGGTACCGGATCAGCAGGCAGAGCACCTGCGCGGCCATGACGATGAGCACCAACGGATTCCAACGCGTTCCATCCTTCACAACGTGGAATCGCTCACCTGCCACGTCCGTGCGATAGGTTTGATTCACCGTCACGTAGACCAGGTCGTACCCCTCGAACGCCGGGCGCAGCCGTAGCAACTGGACCCAATGACCGCCGCCGGAAGCGATGGCCAAGATGCAGTTGCGGTGGTCACCCACGAGATACTTCCCCAAGTAGCTCGGAAACACGGCAGACGCGCAAGCCCTCGCGCCGGGCCGTTTCGAGCATCAGAACGGTCGTCTTCAGCACGTGCGATGCGCGCTCCTCCCGGTCTTTCTCTCGGTCAAAGTCGTGCATGAGGATAACGCCTCCTTGCTCGCGCGCCAGCCGATTGGCCGCGACGGAGGGGTCCGGCAATGTCGCGTGGGTATCGCCCGAATCGATGGTCCACCACGCGATCGCCGCGCCGCGCCGGCGCACCGCGAGGCGCGTCACGATCGTCATTTTCCCGTAGGGCGGCCGGAAGACGGCCCGCGGGCCCATCCACTTCGACATCGCCCGGTACCCGCCGTCGATATCGGCGACCGCACGCCCCGGCAGCGACTTCCAAGCGTTGAGGTGCTGCCGCGTGTGACACCCCACGTCGTGGCCCTGTTCGAGCAGGTGCCCGACCAGTTCGGGCGCCCTTTCTGCCCGGCAGCCCAGCATGAAAAACGTCGCCGGCGCTCCGTGAGCCGCGAGCACCTCGAGCACCCGAGGTGTGAGCCTCGGCCCCGGCCCGTCGTCGTACGTGAGGGCCACGGCTCGTCGCTCCACGGCCCGCCGGCGGAGGGCCGCGACGTCGCGGCGCTGCACCGCGGCCGGCACGATGATGTTCGTCGCCACCGCAACGCCCGCAACCGCCACGCCCCCAATGAGCACCGCCAGGGCCGACACGCTCACGCTTGCTTCCCCCGCAGCACCGCGACCAGAAACCCGGGCCGTTCCCGGTTGATCCGCACCCGAAACTCCGGGCCGGAGAACTTTTCCTGGAAGAGCATCCCCGCGACCCACTCGAACTGGCACGCCAACCGGTCAAATACCGCGTGCGACTTAGGATCGTCCTTCATCGAAACACCGATGATCCCTCCCGGGGCCAGCCACCGCATGCAATCGTGGACACGCTCTGCGGCGGCCTGCGGGCTGCCCAGGTAATACAGCACCTCGCTGAAGACGATGGCGTCAAACGCTTCCGCGCCTCCCAAGTCCAACGTGCGGATGTCGCCGGTCTCAAAGCGGCATTCCGGGGGGTAACGCTCAGGCGCCGCGTCGCGAAACTGTCCGGCACGACTGATCGCCACACCGCTCAAGTCACGCCCCTCGTAGCGCTTGACGCCCACTGCCGCGACCGCCTCGGCCAGGGTTCCCGCACCGCAACCCAAGTCCAGCAGCGAAGTGGCCTTTGGGTGGAGTGAACGAATGAGTGTCGCCAACAGCGCGTCACGAGAACCAACCGAGATCGTCCGGTCCAGGTACGAGGCATATCCGCCCGTCATCATCGCGTCCCAGTTCCTCGCCGCGACTTCGCTACTGGCGGGCTCGCCGCGCCCGCTGACAAGTCTTGCCAGCGGGGTGCAATACACAGCACGACGAATTTGGTATCGGAGCCTGTTGATGATACTTCCGGCGCTCACGCCACCACCTCCGGAATCCGCGCAGCGGCGCAGGTCTCACGGGGACCATCCTCCGTCCGTACGGAGGCCCGCACGCGATCGGCAACCCATGACACATCATCATCGTTCAGGTCCTGGTGTATGGGGAGAGCCGCGACGTTGTCCTTGAGGAAACTCGCCTCCGCGAACCCAGTCAACCCAAAGTCGCGGTGATACCCAGCCCACCAGGGGATCACCTCCACCCCATCTCTCGCCAGGTCCGCGATGAGCCGATTGCGGTCTGGCACCAACAGGGGGTACACGAGCGGGCAAACGCCCGCCGGCAGCGTGTCGAACAGTGGTGCCACTCCCTGCACGCCCCGCACACCCTCCGCGAGCGCCTCGAAGTTTCGACGCCGCCTCGACACAACCTCACCCGTGTGCGTCGCCGCCAGGATACCCCTCGTCAGGCGAGACATCGGAGCGCCGCGAAGGGACCGGTCGAAGTAGTATGAGCCAGGCATGTCAGCGCGGACCGAACCGGCGGTCGGTGGACGGGAAACCCGGGCGATCCGATTGGCGATCCGGCCAAGCCCTGCGCGGCTGCACCTACGAAGTACCGCTCGCTTGACCAACGGGAGTGTGCCCCGGGCGACGGACCGAGCGCACCCCATCACCGGAGTGCACTCATTCGTGACCCCCGACCGCCACACCACTGCGCCCCCATCCGGCGCTGCAAGCGTCTTCGGAATACTGAAGACCGCAGCATCGCCCGCGCACCCGATCGGTCCCGCCGCGCCATTGCTGAACAACGCCAGCGCGCAATCTTCGATGAGTTTCAGGCCGTACCGCGTGCAAAGCCCGGCCAAACCCGCCAGCGGCTGCGCGAAGCCGAAGTAGTGGATCACATAGACGGCGCGCGTGGAAGGGGTCAACCGAGCGACGATGTCTGCCAGATCTATATTCAGACTGGCGTCCACCCGGTAGAGATCCACCCGCACCCCCCCCGCGATGAGGGCATCGACTTCTGTTCCACAGTGATACGCGGGCACCAGAACACGGTCGTCACTGCCCCAGCCCCACGACCGGCAGAGCATCTCAATCCCCACACGTGCCGAGCGCGTGAAGACCACCCGCGGTCCCGACAACTGGGGCAACCCGCTCAAGTCGGCGCGCCCGCTGCCCATCCGGTCCAGCAACAGGCGGATCGGCCCGCGCCCCGGCGGGCCGCAATAGCGAGGGCTCATCACATCCGCCTCCGAATCCATGCACGCCACAACGGCCGCCCCCGCAGCCCCAGCCGCGCCCGGAGGTGGCGGTACCACACCCGGTAATACGCGAGGTGAAGCACCCTCGCCCACATCACCAACAACCTCGCACGCATCTGTGAGAAGCTACCGCCCCGCGACACCAGAATCGAGCGCAGGTCATACTCGACGGCCCCGTGCTTTACCTTGTAGTCGTAGTGCCCGGGGCCCGCCTCTATCCTGGTCGCCCCATCGGCAACGGCCGCCTCGATCATCTTGGCCATGCCCACCCGCCCCAGCCCCAGCTTGTCCCAATGCGCTCCCGACTCCCGCGCGGGTAGACGCCAGTGGTAGACTTCTCCGCACCTCAAGCACAACTCGTACGCCGCCAGGTTCCCGTCGATGTGAAGCCGAATCAACCGCACCGCGTCGCGTCGGGACAGAACATCGATCAGGTCGCGGGTGAAAGCCTCGGACCCCGGCCAATCGCTGAAGTGGCCGAGTTGGTCCTGCGCCTGCCACTGGCGGGCGTGCATCTGGAGAAACTGATCGAACGCCTCGCCTACATCTGCCGGCGCGGCCACGACATCGGTCTTGAAAGAGTGCTTCGCGGCCAGCTGGTTCAGGTCGCGCCGAAGGTTCTGGCGCTGCCTCTTTTCCAACGACGACAGATAGCCCTCGAAAGTCGCGGGCGGCTCGAACTCCGCGTGGGGGCTCATCGGCCGATCATGGATCAGTCGTGCATTCGATGCGGATGCCGCATCCTTGATATGCCCCGCGTGCGTGCGGTGCCCCGAGAGCGGTCCGAACCACACACAATCACATCCTTCATCTCCGAACAGGACAGTCAGCGCCGCCGCGTACACCCCGGCGGCATGTTCCGCAATGACCGCCGGCTTGATCACGGAAATGGTTGAATCAGCACCAATCAAGCGAGCGACGGTGGTTCGCAATGGCCATGCCCATACCCGCTCGACGAACATCGGAAGGACCCCAACGAGCAATCCCCCAACTCGAAACGTCATCACCCGCAGGCGACCCCGCCCGTAGTGCTTCCACCACGTCTCGCACCACACCGGCGATGAATAGAGGTCAGTGTTCGCAGAGTCGAACAGACCTTCCCACTCCGGTGCCAGCCTTGCAATGGACTCAGGGCCCGTAAACACCTCCGCGCGCACACCTTCAACGATTGCCGCCCCTGCCGCCGGCTCAATCAGGTCCTGGATCAACGTGCCGGCTCCATGCCTCGCAGGTGAAACCGCAGCGCGGCCGCGGCCAGCCCGCGCAGCGCCGGTGCGTCCGTACGGTTGAGCAGCCGCCCGAGGGTGGACCACACGAGCCACCGCGCCGTCATGCTCGCGACAAACACGCACTTGGCCGCCCAATAAGCTCCGTCCCCTAGATTCTTGCGGTTGAAAATGAGCTGGCTCTTCTGCAACTGCACGTACATCCGGGCCTTGATCTGCGCCGTGCTCTTCCCCCCGCCCTCGCGGTGGAGGATGCTGCCAACCGGTGCAAACACGCACCGCCACCCCGCCTTGGCGATTCGAAAACACCAATCCGCCTCTTCCGCGTACACGAAGTAGTCCTCGTCCATGACGCCCACCCGCTCGATGGCGGCGCGCCGAACCAACATGTACATCCCCGAAACGACCGGAACGTCAAGCTCGCTGTCCCGATCCCACCACCCCAGCTCCGGCCGTCCGAAGAATCGCGACCGCGGAAAGACCCGCTGCAGTCCCAGTTCCACCAGCAGCAGGTTCATCGGCCCCGGAAACGAGAAGCATGTCCGCTGGACCCGGTCCTCCGCCTCCAGCACGCGGCAGCCCAACACCCCGACACGAGGATTGCTATCCGCGAACTCCACCGACTTTTCCAGAGTCTCCTTGTAGACGACGGTGTCCGGATTCAGCAGCAGCACGTACCGCCCCCTTGCCGCCCGGATTCCCTGGTTGTTCGCCGCCGCGAACCCTCGGTTTGCCGTGTTCGCGATCAGAGCCACCCCGGGAAACTCGCCGCTCACCATCGCCGCCGAACCATCACTGCTCGCGTTGTCGATCACGATCGTCTCAACCGCGATGCTCACGTTGTCGCGGATTGAGCGCAGGCAGTCGCGCAGGTAGTCCCTGGCGTTCCAGTTGACAATGACGATCGAGACTTCAACACCCGTATCTCGCATTCCTCACGCCGCGGGTTTGGCCCCGCGAACCCTCCGCACACGCCTGTAGAGGCGCTCTCCTGAGAGTGTCACCAGCCCACGCAAGCCCTTGGGCCTCGCCTCCAGCGGCCCCGGCGCCGAGCGATCAGCGCCGCCCAGACCCTCCTTGAAGTGGTTGACCCCCGGGTTGACCGTGGGGTCGATACCGCCCAGGTCGTACCACCGCAGGCCGCGAGCCTGCGCCAGCCTGATTGTGTTCCATTGCAACAAGTACGCGGCCTTACACTTGAGCCCCGCCTCGGTCGTCGCCCCCAGCAGGTACACGCATGTGTCGCCCAGCATGCTCGAGATGTGACCGGCGACCAGGTCCCCCTCGCGTTCGGCCAGTTGCACCACCAGCCGCTCGGGGCCTTCCAGGCCGGCCTGAACACGCTGATAAAAGTCAGCCCCCAACTCAACGTGAAAACCCTTGCGACCCACAAACCGTTCGAAGACTTCCGCGAACCGCCCGAGGCTTTCGGCATCTCCGCCAACAGCAACATCGATCCCTTGCTTCTCCGCGTTGTTCAGGCAGTTGCGCCACTTCTGTGCCAGGTTCTTGCGGACTTGTTCCGCGGGCGGCCCGATATCCACCACCAGCGTGCGATACGACCCGGGACCATCGCACTGGCTGAACCCGGACTCTCGGAGAATCCGCGACTGCTCTTCGTTCCAAGCCCCCTCCCCTAATGCACCCACCACGCGCAACACCAGCCCGCGCCTGCCGACAAACTCGTCCTTGATCATTCGCATTGCCGTGCCGAGCCGTTCACCCACCCCCTCATCACCGCCGCGGCGCACGAGCGGGCCGCCGCTGATCAGCGCTACCCCACCCCCCACCACCGGCATCCGCTTGATCCGCACATCGGCCAGCGCCTGGACCTCCCCATCCCTGAAGACCCCCACATGCTCGCTCGCGGCGCCGATCCTCTCGGCGGCGAAAACTCCATAGGCCCAGCACTGGCGGTAGTTATGGTCTGCGAACCGGGGCGCCAGTTCCATCCAATCCTCAACCGAAAGCCTCCGAAGCTCCACGGTCACGGCGATACTCCTGCCGCTGCTGTGTCGCCCAGTCGACTCCTGCGACCCCTGGCCAGCCCAGTGATACCGCGCACGGCCCCTCTCATCGTCCGCAACCACGAATACGATCCGCACACCGTGAGACCGAACTCGATCGGCCAGGCATCCGGAGACATCGAATACCTCCCCACGACCCACGGCCGGTCTGGATCGGGCCGCGCACATGGGTCAAGCGTGAAGAACCGGTCGTAGCCGGCGCTGCGCGCTGCATCCGCAACCTCCGGCGTCCAAGACCCGTAAGGGGCCGCTACATCGGCGATCAGCGTGCCCGTGATCCGCTCCAGTGCCACCTTGGACTCCGCCAGTTCCCGTGCCACATCCGCGGCCGCCAAGTCCGCAAGAGGCCGGTGCGTGGACGTGTGCCCACCGATCCGACACCCGGGAAGACCCGAGGCTGCTCTCAGTTCCGCCTCGGTCATGATCGTCTCATTGGCCTCCGGATGCCCGCGCGGCATCGACCACCGTGGCGTGCCTCCGAGGTTGCCGCTGACTGCGAACACGACCACTGGAATACCCAACTCCGTCGTAATCGGCAGAGCGTTGCGAAGCAAGTTGGCAAACGCATCATCGAAAGTCACGCACACCATCATCCCGCCGAGCCCCCCGGGGCCGACGCCGGCGACTCCGGTCGCTCGCCCAGCGATCCGCCTCATTTGCCGGCTGAATCGCTCTCGCTGTGCATCGTTCACCCCGTGGTAGCACAGCACGACGATGCGCTGCCGCGGGAGCCTCCCGCCCAGGGTCACGGCCCACCACAGGCAGGCGAGCACTAGGTACACAACTCGAACGAACGCGCCGCGCCTCGCATAACCCGATGACACGTTGCCCGTGGTTGCAACGGGAGCCACGCTATTGACCCCTTGCCGAATCAGGCATCACCCACGACAGGAACCAGGACCTGCCGCACCGCGGCACGCAGGAATCACCAACATTGTTAGGCCACATGGTCAAACTCACGCCGGCAACACTTCCGACGGCCGCGCCGCGGAGGCCCGTGGTTCCGTGCGCACACCCGGGGCCGGTCGCACCAAGCGCGGATGCTCAGCCAAGCCCGGCAACGAGACCATCAGTCCCAACAGCATGTACGTAAGCAGGAGCGGCGGTCCGAAAAGACCTACGGACATGCTTGCCCCGGCGAGACCGATCGTCACGCACACCAATCCAAATCCCATCTGCTTAAGCGCTGGAGAACAAGACCTCGCGGGAATCCGCGACGCCGCGCGCATCGCGCCGATAATCGTTCCGACAAAGCAGAGGAGGCTCGGCACGCCGCCGTTGAGCGCCACCAGGATGAAGTGGTTGACCACATCAACGTGCAATCGCGTGTCGATCTCCAGCCCCCAGTGGTGGGGCCACTTGTCACCCACACCGAACAGCCAGTAGTCGGGCAGGTGCGAAACGGCGACCTCCAGCAGCCTCCCCCGGTACCAAGCCGTTTCCGAGTTGAGCGCGAGGTAGTCGATGAGTTGATAGAAGTGTCGGTTGGACGCCATCTCAACGAGCACGCACAAGAGTACCAACCCCACGATGGCTGGCTTGATCATGGGCTTCATGAAGTAAAACACGCTTGTGATGCAAAGGATCGCCAAGCCCAACTGCGGGCCGCTCGACAGGCTCGAAATGGCCCCCAGAACTCCCAGCAGCACTGCGCCCAGCCATAGCCACGTTCGCCGGGCCACGCCCCTCATCGCGTAGATCATCCCAGTCACCACGATCATGGCCATACCAAAGTAGATCGCGTGCGCGGTGCTAGCCCGTGCGCGCAAGAAGCCATAGCGAAACTCGGCCTGCTTATCGAACCACGCCTGACCCCCGTAGGCGTACAGCCGCTCGTAGTACGATGAGGCGGTGATAGCTTCCCACGCCCCGAGCACCCCCATCGCCGCCGCCGTGACCGCCAGCATCGGGTACAGGTCTGCGATGTCGCGTGCTGAGCGGATGCTGAGCCTCGCCACATAGTACATGCACACGGTGTCGAAGAAGCGACCCACCATGTACACGATCTGCGTGCTTCCCGCGCCCTCAGCGAAGTTGGCTCCCAAGTCCCACACCCAGCCGAGCACTGGAAGAGCGTCAATCCACCCCAATCGCAACCGGGGGGTGTCCTTCGTCAGCGCCATCCGCACGATCAGCGCCAGCGCCGCCATGCGGGGGGCCGACATCTGCGCGAGTCCAATCGGGATCCGGAGGTACTCGGGCCAAATCAGCATTAGAGCGATGATGAGCCCCAAGGCGCGACCGGGACGCAGAAAGCACACCGCGACCATTGCCACGAGCGCCAACGCAATGGTGATGGGGGTGACCGGTGTCATGCTCGCGATGTCCCCGAAGCCGGCTCTCCGCCCGGAATGAACGCCCGCATCACGTGTCGCCGGGCCAGCCTCTTTGTGAATACTCGCTTCACGGTTCCGTACACAGACTGAGCCTTTTCCTTGAGAGTGCCACGCGTAAGCCAGAAACGGAACATCGGAAAGCCTCGATAGCGCGGCGTTGGGACCCCCAAGGCCCGCAGCGTCGCCAACCGCCCCCAGATCAGTCCGCGGACCGTCAACAGCCCCGCCTGCGAAGCCGGGAGCACGCCAGAGTTCACTGGCTCGAGGGTCAGGTACCCTGCTTTGATCGCATCCCTCACGATTTCAAGCCCCCGCTCCGTCCGCGCCACCACAAGCGAATGCCCGATGGCGCCCGCCGGAACCGGCCGATACCACGGGTCTCCAACCGAGATATCCGCGAACTCACCCGTGTGATCGACACACAAGTAGCACCTCCATTGCCGGTGCTTCTGGAGTACATCCCCCCACGACTGTGCATAGGTCAGTTCGCGCGATTCGGTCCCCGTGGGCGTATCAACAACAACCGTCGCCTTCCCCGGCCACCCGTTGCCCCGGTACCTCACGCTGCGCACGGACGCCGGATCTCCCACGCCCATCACCCGCAGCATTTCCAATGTTCCCCGCGTCGTCGGAGTGCCCGCACAAAAGACCGCGATGGTCAGGCCGAGTTTGGAGTCAAGGCCGGGACGAATCCGGCGCGCATTCGCCGCCCCCGCAATGTCGCACGGCTTGCCGATCATCACACACGGCGCGGGGGCACCCTCCACCATTCCCAATCCATCGCATGGGCTCGCCGGGGCATAGCGCGACCCGGTCGCCGCCAGTATCTCGGCCCGCGTCGTGCTGAGAACCGTCCGGTTCAGATACGGCACGTCTTTACGGGCCGCAATATGCAGCAGACCATGCATTCCGCCCCGCTCCAGGCAGTACAGCGCCAGGGCGCTCGCGGCACCCCCGCTGGATCCTGCAAACCGGACTTCCGGATCGCAGGCGTGGCCCTCCCACAGCCCGCGCACGGGGCCCCAGCCCTTCAGCAGCGACCGGTCCAACCCGGGGTCGCTCCGATCAAAGTCAAGTTCGAGCGACCGCCCTGGGCAAACCGCCATCGCTTCCCGCGACCGTGTATCTCGCGGCGGACTCTCTCTGAACCGCGGCCGACGGCCAAAGTCCAAGTCGTCGATCATCTCGATCTCGTCCGGGCTCACAAATGCGCACACGCCGCATCCGCAGCACAACTGGGTCTCAGCGACATCCTGGATGTTCAGGACCTTCAGCTTCACGCGTTCGCACTCTGGGCCATTGTTGCAACCGTTGGCACCTGTCTCAGCAGCGGATGAGCCGACGTTTCCTGACCGAGCGGGCGCGTCATCTCAGGCAGCACCGCGCGGCATTCTTCCGCCGTTCTCTCCCACCACCGACTCTGCAGAATGGCCGCGACGACCCCATCATCGAATCGCTTCCGGAGAATACGGGCCGGGTTCCCAGCGACAATCGCAAAGTCGGGGACGTCTTTCGTGACCACCGCCCCGGCACCCACCACTGCGCCGATCCCTATCCGCGAACAGCCCGGAAGGATGATCGCTCGTTCCCCCAGCCATGCGTCGTGCCCCACCACCAACGAACCCGACTCGATAGTGTCGCGCTCGACAAAACCCAGCGACGCGTTGTAGAAGAATGGGTGCATCGACAGCCGCTCGAACGGATGGTTGCGCACGAACACCCGAACGCCCGAAGCCACCGACACGTACCGCCCCACCGTAACCCCTGCCGGGAACGCCCCCGGCGCAAAGCACCCCCCATAGCTGTAAGCGCCAATAGTCACGCCGAACCGACTCGCAAGAATATCGCGTGCTGTCGCCGAGAAGAACTCGCCGCCCTCGCACCGCGCCGCCCATCCGATGCACCGGCCCGTGAGCCGCCCCGAGCCCGCCAACCGCAGCAGGAGCGGCGAGAGCCCACACCGCGTCAACTCGGCCGCTTGGCGCGGGTTGCCGTTGGGTGACATACCGATTCCTATGCCCCCGCCCGGGGACGTGGAGATCGCAAGACCTCCAGGCCCAAAAGCAAGTCCCGCCGCACCTCCGCGAACGCCAGAATCAGAACGCCGCCGGCGAGTACCTCGGCGCACGCCGTCATCACGCCCGTCGACCACCATTGGCTCGTGGGCGCCAGGTTCGCGGCCAGCCCAGTCAAGGCCAGCAGCCCACCGGCAATCGCCGAAGTCCCCAGCATCGGGCCGGCGCGGATTCCGGTGCGCGACTTTAGACGGAGCATGCTGACCACCAGCGCCAGCACCTCGCCCGCCAGGCTGGCGATGGCGATCCAGGCCAGCGGTGCCCGCTCCGCCGCCGCCCACAGCATCCCAAGCAACGCGAGGCTCCGGAAGGCGTTGCCGATCATGGTATTTACGTTGTCCCCCAGCGCCATCGACGCCACCGTGGGCGCCATCCGAAGGCACCGCACCGCACCCATCGCCGCCAGCCACCCGATATAAGCCCCCGCCTCCCCGTACTTCTCGCCATAAATCGCTCGCACCAGCAGCGGACCCGCGAGAATCAATGGAACGGCAATCAGCACGGCCGCGGCGGACAGCGCTTGCGCCCCCAGGCGATGTCGTGCCTCGAAGTCCGCCCGTACATCCTGCACCTGGGAGAGGAGCGGCAGGCCCATCGCGAGGCTCAACTTCCCCAGCACCATGACCGGCGCCGCCACGAGACCAAACGCCACCGCGTAGACGCCCAACTCTCCCATGGTGTAGCCCGCACCCACAATCGCCTTGTCCCCTTGGTTGATGCCAAAGAGCAGAAACGCGTTCACGAGGAGCGGCCACCCGAAGCTCGATATCCGCGCCAGGAGGACACGGTCGTACACCCATCGGTATGGCCTTGTCGCCACGACATGCGTGCAGACAACGAAGGCGGCGGACTGCCCCAGCACCAACCACAGAACAGCCCCGTAGTCGCCGACTAGGTTCGCGATGGGCCACGCCACCGCGGTCATCAACGCCTGGGGAAGGATCTCGATGAGCACACCCGGCTTGTACCTCAACTCACGCTGCAGACGGGCGGCGTCCAGGTGGGCCAGACCGCGGATGAGCGGTGCCAGCGCGACAAGCTGGAACGCCCACCTGGCCTCCGGAATACGGAACATCGCCGCAACAGGCCACGCCATGGCGAACAGCAAGACCGCTTGTACGCACCCACGGAGGAACTGCACCCCATGCACCACACCCTGAAGCCGTGGATCGTCGCCGTCCTTCGCCTGCACCAGGAGTTTGTCCGCGGCGACATCGCTGAGCATCTCGAGAAGCGAGAGCGTGAGCGCGAGCGATGCCGCCACGCCCATATCCTCCTGCGTCAACATCCTCGCGATGATGACGTTGCGAACAAAGGCCAGGCCCTGGGCAGCCACCTGACCAATAGCGAGAGTCACCCCTCCCGAGATTGCCCGACGCCGCAGGCTCACCTGCGGCCCTTCCCCGCTCTGTCGCCAGCCAATGCCAGGCAGTGCCGGGCGATCACGTCCATCTGGGTATCCGCGACTATCAGGACTTCCGGCAGTCGGCTCTGGAGCGATGCCCGCGCCCGATCGCGTGCCAACCATGAGGACCAGACCCTCTCCACAACCTCATCCGTGCCCAACTCCCTGGGGTCGGCCACGTGCTCTCCCTGCCCGCACGTTTCGAAGACGCCCAGCGTCTTGCCGCTGTACGCAATCGCCGCGGTGGGCACACCCGATGAGAGCGCGGCAATGGTCGCGTGCATCCTGGTGCCGCAGAACCAGTCCGTCCGGGCTATCGCCCACTTCACCTCGCTCTGATCGTGTTCCGGCGCAAGCACTTCCACCCTGCCTCGCGCGAGCCCCGCCAGCTCACCAAGCACTGTGTTCGCGGCCTGAGCATCCGACTCATAATGCCCCGGCGGAGTCAGCACATGGGGGATGAGCAACACCTTTGCGTCGCTCTGTTCGAGAACTCGCCGCAGAAACCGCACCACCACACTTGCATAGTCTGCCTTCAGCCCATATCGCTCCCGCGCAGACACCGGATCATTGTAGATCAGCCCGCTGATATTGAACCCCAGCAGCGGGCCCGGTCGTGGATCCCTCAGCAATGCAGCGACGCCGCCCGACAGGCCCCGCGGCTCGCGCGCTTCCAGCAGGAAGGCAACATCGACCCCAGAGATGTGGCGCTCCGGATCGAACGCCCCGCCCGCCAGCTCGCGCAGTGTCTCAAAGCTCCTTGCATCCCGCGCCACCGCCAACACGCTCCGGCGCACAATTTCAGCGGCGACACGGCGCGTACCCCCCGATCGGAACGGACCATATGTCTGTGGCAGGAGGATCAGGGGAACACCATTCTCAATCGCGATGAGCTTCGAGTAGGCCACGGCGTCGAAGCGGTGCTGCCCGTAGAGGTCCGTAAAACTGTCCCCTCCGCTGATGTCCAGGACCGCGTCCGCCGCGAGCAACCGTCGGGCACAGGGATTCCACAGACCGCCAAGCCGAGCCGACAGGCGGATGTTCCAGAGCGTGTCCGGGCTGTACAACCGACGCGAGTGCTTGGCCCCGCACCGCGAGATTTTCACCTCGCCCCCACGGACGCCGACCTGTTCGTGGCGCACTCCGCGGCCAAAGTCCAGCACCGTCATCGAGGCTCGCGGCAGGCGAGCCGCCAAGGCCGTGACCGTGGCGTAGCACAACGCCGAGACTCCCATGTTCCCGGTGTCGGGCGCCGCTCCGGCCATGATCAGCCGCGACCCGGTACCATCGGTAAGGGCGGTCTCCGAAAGGAGTTCCGAGTGGCTCTCGGTTGATTGCATCGTTGACGAGTCCATAGAAAAAGCGAGGAGGTGATCCTCCCCGCGTAGAAGTTCCGTTGTTCCAGCGCTCGAGAGTTGCGTTGCTACGGCTGCTCGGCACCGGAGCTTGCCGGCACGACTTGGCTGGCGTTCCGCGCGTCGCACGGGATCTTCGGGGTGGCAACCCGGCCCTGCAGCGCCGACGCGCTCGCCGGACGGTAGTCCTTCAGGCTCGGATTGTTGAAGAGGCTGGTCAGCGTGCCGCCGGTTGTATACAGGCTTCCCACCGTCATCGCGCCATAGGTGGTCGTGTCGATGAAGTGGTTGTTGCTCGCCCAGGAGAGGTCGGACCGCGATGGCCCACCCGTGGCGTCCATCCCAAACCTGTTGAAGACGCTGTTACAGATGCTCAGGTTTCGGATCGTGGTTGGCTCCCCGAGCGGATTATCGCGGATAAAGACCACCATGGACGGGAATGTCAGGTTCCACCAAAGGACGTGATTGGCGTCGGGGATCCACTGAGCGGTCGGGGACGAGAAGTCGTTCAGCATGTTCACGAATGCGAAGTTGGACCACTCAGGACCCTTGATGTGCCCCGTGTAACCGATATGGAATCCCTGGGCGTTGTTGTTGTAGGCCCGCAAGTTGTACACGATGATATTATCGAACGCCTCTGCCACCGCGAAGTACTGCAGCACGTCTGAGTGGAACCCGGACTCTGGAGGGTTCACAATATTCGTGACTTTGGCGTTGATCACCATCTTGCAGTTGATCAACGCGTCGTTCCCAATCCCATCAATCACAGCGTTTCGAAGCAGCGTCGTGTTCTGCCAACCGTTGGCCGACGCCGTCACAGTTACGTTCGTCGCGTACACCCCTCCCGGCCACACCGCGTCGCTCGCCCAGTTCACAAGGTGGGACGGGTCATTCGACGTGAAGTCGCAGCGGTCAACCCAGATCATCGGGCTGCCCCCGGTCGGCGGCACCCCATTGTCCAGCGAGGTGCGAACCACCGTCACGCCGCGGACACACACCAGCTTCGTCCGCAGCCCACCACCTCGGTCGCTCGTGATTCTTACAGAGCCCAACGCGGTCCCGGGCGCAGCCTCGATCGTGAGCATCCGGCTGTTGGTCAGCGGGTACCCGATCCAGCGACTGTCCGCGTCCCTGCCGGCCTCACCCCAGAAGTGGTCGCCTGCGAGCAGGTAGATCACGCCACCGTCGGCGGCCCCGCCCTGGGCGGTCTCGATCCGCTTTGCGGCCAGGTTGATCGACTTATACGGGCGTGCCTCGGTTCCATCTCCCGTGACGTCGCTGCCCACAACGGACGACACGTACGCCGTTGAAGCCGGCAGGCTCCCCAGCCCGTTCGCACTGAGGAAAAGCGGCTCGAGCACCCGCGCCTCCCCCACCCGCGGGATTACGACCGCCCGCACTTCCACCGGCCCGTCGGGAAAGGAGGCCGCTTGCAACTTCGCGGTGTATTCCCACACACCGGTCTGCGGGTTCAACTGCATGTTGTTCACCGACACCCAGGCCCCGCCGTTGGCTGAGAACTCGACGCGGTCGATCCCGTTGATGTGGAATGCCACCACACCCACGTTGAACTCGCCCGTAATAGTCTGGAACGGCACCACATCCCAGCGCGCGATCGCCTTGGCGTCATACCCGGGGCTCCCAGGTGCACCGATCGGCGGGGGCGTCGCGGTCGGGCCCATAAACCCGTAACCCGCAGGAATCACGAGGAACGATCCGCTATCGCCGCCGGTTCCGCCACCGGTGCCGCCGGGGTCGCCGCCCGTACCACCCGAGTCACCTGGGTCGCCGCCGGGCGCATCCGGAACGGTGACCGTCACATCAACGAAGTCTGTGAACGGGGATGGCCCCACCGAATTCACCGCGCGAACGCGATAACTGAACTGGCCGGCACCCGTCGCTTCCGAGTACAACGCCATGTTGGCACCGACCGTGGCGATGCCTGACGACGCCGGCTGGCGTTCGACTTCAAAGCCCATCTCATCTTGCGAACGATCTTCCCATTGCGCGGTCGCCGTGCCGTCGCCGTTATTGGTCACGCGAAGATTCGCCGGCGCCAGTGGCGGTTGAGGCACCGAATCACCGGAAACGGTGACCAGCACCGGCCTGGTGTATGAGGAGTTCCCGCGAGCGTTGTAGGCCCTGAGCTTGTACCGGAAGTTCCCGGGGCCGGGTTCGTCGACAAGCGATACCGTGTTTGCCGAAAGCGTGAATCCCGCAGACATCTGCCACGAGGTCCCCATCAACTTCTCGCGAATCAAACGGAAGCCAAGTTCGGCATCCGAGGTATCGGTCCACGCGAGAGAAACGCGTGGCCCATCGACCGTTGCTTGCAAGTTGGATGGCGCCGACGGGGCATTCCTTGGGGCCGCCATGGCCACGTCCACCACGAGCCCAAATGGTCCGACAAACGCGGCACCTGCCACGAGCACGGTCATCAGCGACGACAAACGACGGTTTCGACGAACACTCATTGAGGCTCCTCCCTGGTAAACCCTGCTCAGGGAGTGTCCGTTTCGATCCTTCCTCAAACCCCCCATCAGCACAGCCGGGAGAGCTTTCCCCGCTTACCGGTCGGACCAAGCCTCACCGCTTACCAGCGCGGCAAACCTTTACATCCGATCCCAGGGGGGAGGAGACCTGTCTTTGCAGGTCTGATAACCGAACACTTGGGATGGTAGTTTAGACGGATTCAAGATAGCATCAATCCCCTATTGACAGCTTCGGATGGAAACGGTGGCGCTTAATCAAGACTGCGCCCGCGTCGCGCGCACAAAGTGATGTGCCGGAGTTGCCACGTTCCCATGTTTCGGTGGACCATCCCACCGCCGCGCGATCGGCCCAGGAAGGCGGATCGAACGGTTCAGTCAACCAGTTCCAGCAGGCTGGCATCGATCTCCAAGCTCAATGCGCGGCCAATGGCTTGCACTTGAAGGATCAACCGCTCCTGACGGAGTCCAGATTCCACAATGCCTTCCAACCCCTCAAAGGGCCCAGCCCGAACCCGTACGTGTCGGCCAACTCTGAGAAACCGGTGCGGACCAAGTTCCGCTCCGGCTTCAACCGCCAGTCGTACGTGGGCAATCTCTTGTCCGAAACGAACTTGATCGACAACGGGGATCACCCGAGCTGCTCGCTTTGTACTCACCGCCAGATAGGCGTGTTCGAGCATTCCCCACAAGAACACGTAGCAGGTAAAAAGTGGCGCCTCTACGACACGGCGCCGATGCCCATAATAGGTGGTGCGACGTTGCAGGGGCAGAAAACAGGTACCCCCAGCCGCGCCCAGTACTTCGGCAACCGCCTTTTCCTGCCGACTTCGGGTATGCAGTACAAACCAACGGTTCGCCGAATCGGCGGAATCGACCACGGACTTTCCCAGTGTAAACCCATCCGGTAAAGCGTCTTGCGGCTTGGTCATCGCGAAGCTAGCCATAGTTCACGAGACCTGTGGAACTTACCCGAGACCGGTACAGGCGAACACCAGAAGGTACTCCGGTTTCCGCCCCCAAACAAGGCGTGGCCACCCGGACACGGGGAATTCCCGCAACTTGCGTGCCGCCGAGGATTGACATCGCGGGTACTCGGACCCTGTTCACTCTGGAAGGGATCGGCGGTTCACTTTCGGGGCAACGGGTGATTGGGTCGCAAAGCCACTCTGTCCTGGGCGGGACCGGAGCGATGCGAAATTGGTACTGAACATGATCGACCAACCACAGGCCTGCCCGTTCACACCGTCAACGCAGGTCGGCTCCGGCGGACCCAGAACCACCGCCCCACGAGCAGGCCAGCCAAAACTACGGCCGCAATCGCGACGACAGGCACAACTATTGCCAGTACTGACAGAACTGCCGCGACCGCGCTCTCGACCGCCGACACAAACGGGTTCGCCAAGCCCCCCGTCGTCGCGGAGCTCGCCACCCGAGTGCCCACCGATGCCGCCTGCACCACACCCGCAACTCCGCCCCCGGCGATCAGAGCGCTCGCCCACGTCATCAGCGGCCCCACGCTCTCAATCTGTGTGGCCGCGGAGAGCGTTCCCGCAATCACCGCCGCCGGGGTTGCAATCGTGTCCAAAGCGTGATCCACCCAGGGGATGAAGTACGCGCCGACTTCGAGGCTGGCCGCAACACCCAGGCCCAGCACCGCCGGCCAACTCATCAGCCAGTCAAAGCCATCATTCAGGTCAACCAAGCCCGCCTTGGCGCCGGCGCTCATGACCAGCAATGGAACAAAGACGCGGAACCCACACGCCGCGGCAAGCCCAATCCCAATGCACAGCCCAAGGAGAGTGTCCATGTATGCCCCTTCCCGGCCTGATTGGGTTTCCGTACCGGGGGCTTTCTGAGAAGGCGAGCACTTCGGTGGGGGCGGCGTCAGGGCCCGGAAGCGAAACGTCCCACCGTTGCCAGCGCCCTTGGCTCAGTGCGATCGACAAGGGCGCTGAGCCGCCGTCCGCCGGGCTGTCAGAGCCCTTCACGCGCATTCGTGTCGTGTTTCGTTCGCCGTGCTTCTTTCCGCGTGCGATGGGGCCATCGATTGAACTCGTTGTGATGGCAAGTAGAGCCTTTCGCTACAACAAGAAAGCCCTTTGACGTGCTCGTCAAGGGGCTTGATTGTGCAAGAAGTCAGGGTGACAGTACGCCAATAGAACTTTTTCTGGAGGGCGTTCGGGTATGGGAGGCGGGGGTCAAGATTTTGATGGCCTAGGCGAATACACAAACCACCCGAAGGCGAGGCATTCGTGACGCCGGGCGATCGCCATCACTTCACGGCTTGGGTGGTCCCGGGCTTCCCATTCATCCGCTTCAGTGACTGAAGCAGAAAGTCTATGTCTGTGAAGGGGTCTCCGCCGGTGCGTTTCCAGTGCACGCGGCCTGTGGCGTCGATGAGAATCGTCGAGTGCAACTCCATCTCCTCGAAATCGTCGTACGACGTAAAGCGGCGAGCGTTGATGTGGTCGTGATCGGAAAGCAGGCGCGTTGACAGCTTGCCCAGCTTGTCGGAGTTCTTGTTCTCCGCGGGCGAGGTGCTGCTGACCGCGAGAACGACGGCATTCTCACCCTCCCAATCGGCGGCCCGGCCGTTGATCGCAACCAGTTGCTCCACGCAGTGCGGGCACTGATCGCTGAGATAGAACACGAGGATGACGTTCTTGCCGCGGAAGTCTTCCAGACGCACGGTCTTGCCGTCGGCGTCCGTGCACTCGAGCTGCGGCGCGGCGAACGGTTTCCAGTTCAAGGGGCCGATGTCGGCCTGCGCTTCGGCCGCATACAACCGCTCAGGCGCGGGCGTCTGGGCGATTGGTACGGCGTTGAGTCCGAGTGCGTCCACGTCCGCCTTCCACCGTAGTCCAGAGTCGCAGACCGACCAGACGTACGCGAATCGGCCGGCGCACTCGACTGCCTTTTCGTGGTTGCCGGACTTGAAATACGCCTGCGCCAGACCGGCGAGCGAGAACGCGTCGTTGCGTTCCTGCTTCAAGGCACGCTCGTACGCCTCGATCGCCAGCCGATGCTCGCCGGCTCGGAGGTATACATCGCCGAGCAGACGATTGACGGGCCACGCCGCGTCCGGCGGGTCGTTGCTGTACTGGCCTGCATCGCGCTGCTTCTTCTCGACGGATGCCGCCTCTGTCAGGAACCGGGTCGCGTCGAGCAGGTTGCCCTCGGCGGCGCAGAGTAACCCTTCGGCCGCGCTGATCTCGATCGTAAACGGCGGTTCGCCGGACGGCACGGGACCATTGCCGCTGCCTTTGCTCTCCTCCACCTTGGCATGAACAAGGTCCTGGAGTTCGGCGAGGCGGGCACGGGCATCGACGGTCTTTCCCTGACCGATGTAGGCGAGCGTCTCCACCAAAGCCCGGGACAGTTTGTCGTCATCACCGTCGCGCCACAGGATCGTGCCCGGCTTGAGGATCTCGTCCCACCGTTCAAACTTGATGAGCGCGCGGAGTTGCGCGGCCATGCCCTGATCGCTGGTGCCGTACTCCGGACCCTTGCCGCGCTTGGGTTCGCGGGGCGCCGCGAGCAGGTCGCTCGCACCCTGAAGCGACGCGGCCGCCATGCCGAGCTGCTCCTGGATGTAGCAGAAATAGTTGCGGTTGTGTGCGTAGTTCCACGTCTCAAACGGCAGCGCCAGGCGTTCGTTCATGTAGCGGAGTTCGACGCGGGTGGCGGCGTCCATCGAGCGGGCGGCCTCGTGCCACATCCCGATCTTCGAGTAGTTGTGACCGGGCATGTGGTTGGAGTGGCCGATGCCCGGGGCGATCCGGCCGTAGGCCTGGCAACTGACAATCGCCTGCTCGGCGAACACGCCGTCCCAGTTATGGATCCGGGCGTGGTGTGCCCCGGGATGATCCGGGTTCTTCCGGAGGATGTCGCGAACGATCATCTCGGTGCCGACGGGGTTGCCGGACTCGATCGAGAAGAGCGCCAGCAGGGTCTCGGCTTCCACATCATCGGGATACGCCAGGACCAGTTCCTGGAGCCTCCTGTTCAGGGTCTTCACGCGGTCCGGTGCTTCCGCATTCATCGCGGTGTCCCACGCCTCAATGTACATTCGCTCACGCGGCGTGACCGAGTCTTTGCGTCGAACCGCCTCCTTGAGGAAGTCTTTGTATCGCTTGACCTCGGGGAACTCGCTCAATCCGGTGGACCAACTGAGCCCCGTGCGGGCCATCCCCCAGTAGGCCATCGCGCACTCCGGATCGAGCTTCAGGCACCAGCGAAAGGACCGCTCGGCCTCCTCATACCAGAAGGAATGCAGCAGCGCGTTGCCCTGATCAAACCACTCCTGGACTTCGGGGACCTTGGTAGTGATCGAGAAGTGAGCCTTGCCAATCCCGGGTATGGTCCATGGCTTCTGTCGCAAACCAGTGTCGAACGCGCTGCCGTGCTTGGAATGGCCCATCGGCTCGTCGGCGAAGGCAACCCGTACGGCGGCCATTACAACGAGAACCAACAACACGATACGCGAGACACTCATGATTACTCCAATGGTCGCGAGACAGCAGATCAACAGCGCGCTTGCCACCGCCAACAACGACTCTCACGAATAGTTCGGACTGTTCGGGAGGGGGTCGCGGGCGAGTACCGATGATAATCAAACGGGGAGCCACACGTGAGCAGAGGGCCTTGAGGCGATCGCCGAATCGCTTGGGCTCGCTGGAATCACGATCACTTCGCGATTCATCGGGCCAGACGGCCCGATGCGGCTTTGCTGCGCAAATCAGGGTGACAGGATTTGAACCTGCGGCCTCGTGGACCCAAACCACGCGCTCTACCAAACTGAGCTACACCCTGAACAGTCGAGTGTAGCAGTTGTGGTGCAGGCTTCCAGCCTGCTCGCTGCAAACCGGGGCTCCGCCGGTTGGAAGCCCGAACCACAACTGACAGGCCCTTACAGCGGGACCTCCTTGAACAGCACGATCCTGGCCTTGTCGCCCTTGCGGACGACGCCGGACCGGTCCACGACCATGACGAAGCGCCGGGCGATCGAGGGCACCAGCGGGTCTTCATCCTTCATGTTCTCGACGTCTGACTTCTGGTAGCCGTGCACCACGAACCAGACGGCGAAGTAGTCGCTGCGCGTCGAGACGCTGTTAGCCACGGCGTTGATGACCGTGAGCTTTTCCTTGTACTCGTTGCCGAGTTCATCGGTCGCAGCCCCCGACGGCGGGCCCCCTACTTCATAGAGCACCGAATCAACGCCCTCGAGGCTGTTGTTGATCGGCCGCAGCGTGGCAGTCTCTCTGTCGTAACCCATATGGTCAATGCTGACGGGGATCGCAAGCCACGCCGCGTCGGTCGGATCGCTGGGATTGCGGAATCGAACGTTCGCGAGTTCACCAATCGAACGGAATCCCGCGTGCTCATTCAGGCCCGGGATACTTGTCCAGAATGACCGTCCCGAGATCAGGTCTACCTGGTCCGGCGGAATAGGGGCCGCGGAAGCGTCTACATCTCTGAACCACACATCCCCATTTGGGAAAGCACCCGCTGTCAATATGTCCGTCACTGCAGATGGCTTTAGCAGGGTATTGACTTTGTCCCTATAGGAGATCACTGATGCCGCTATGTCAACAGCCGGTGTCAGCCTGCCCAGCGGGGCATACGCGCTCGACGCTCCCGGCAGCGGCGCCGTCCACCACCACCAGTTCGTCCCAGCGACGTCCATGTCGGGCGCCGGGCTGAGCAGCGGCAACTGGCGGGCCACCATAGTGCTCATGGTGTTGATGTTGATCAGCCCGGGGACAGCGCGGGTGCGCGATTCGGGGCCACCCGGCTTGGCGGAGAAGATGTCCAGCACGTTGAGGGCCAGGGGAATCGCCAAGCCGCGGCGTTCATCCTGACCGATCGTGAACACCCCGTCGTTGTTGTCGTCATAGAAGGGCACGTAATCGTCCAGGCGCAGGTTACCGCGGTCCAGCGGGCTCTTGATCGGCTGGGACCCAATCACTGCCGGCATGTAGAGTTGGGTCACATCACCCACCACCGCCGGAACCACTTCGTATCCCAACGCCACCGCCAGGGCCTCGCCCAGCGTGGTGTAGCGCAGGTACTGGTCGGCCACCGGCGTTCCCGACGCATCCAACGGGGCGTCGGTCGGGCCAATGCCCAGGGGCAGCAACAGGTCGGCCAGGCGCATCGTCGAGAACATTTCCTTGGCGAGCGCAACCTCGGGGTAGTTTTCCTGATACATGACCGTACCCACCGGACCGAGCACGTTGGTCATCGCATTGATCGGATGAGTGGTTGCCTCGGACACTGACTCTGCGGGCTCCAACGAAGCGGTGATGAAGTTCGTCCGCCACGACTGCACCGTCTTGGCCGCGCCCTTCGCAAGGCCCGAAGCAAAGTCGCCCTCATCCAATGTGGCGGACCAGGCCGTGCTGGGGAAGTTCCAGCCCGTGCTGTACTTGGCCTCGAGGCAATAGGCGGGAATGGCGCCCTTGGGCGGGGCCATGCTGCCCGGGCGCGGGTCGGCCGGACGGCGCGCCATGGACCAGGCCGCGATCGTGTATTGCATTGAGGTGTCGGCGACATCGGTCTCGGTGCCGGCGATCTCACCCTGGGGGTTGTTGAGGGCATCGTGGAGGCGAACGTTGAGGTTGGCCGCCGAAGGAATACGCATCCGATCAACCAGTTGATCGTTGTTGTAGAGGTTGCGGGGAAGGTAGTCCGTGTTGACCTGGAATGGTGGCTGGGGTGAGGTGCCTTCCCAGAAGGTGTTGGGACGAGCAAGCGCGGACTGGGTTGGGTCGATGTACTTCTCGCCCCCGCGGTCGTTCCCCGCCCGCAACACCCTCCAGAGTTGAACTACATCGCCCGGGAGCGTGCCCGTGATGATGGGATCGAACTGCTTCAGCGTGCCATCGTCGGTCGGGTTGGGGTGGAGCAGTTTGCCCCCCGATGCGCCGGGGGTAGGGTCGAACTCAGGAATCCAGAATATCTGGCTGTCGCCAATATCAGATGAACTGCCACCGATGTTCTGGGTGATCATCCTGTGGATGGTGTTCCGCAACTCACCCATTGGAAGCGTGGGATTCGGGAAGTACGTGGGGTCGGGCCCGGTCATCGCCGGATCGATGGCCGGGGTGTACCGATTCTGCAGGATAATGCGCGGCACCTGGCTCACCGTGTAACAGACGATCGTCTGTCCCGCATCGATCGTGATGGGCTTCAGCGTGATGTCGGCCCCGCCCGCCTGCGGCGAAGTGAAGTACCCGAACGCCAGGGCGTCGTTGCCGATACCGCTGCCCGGCTCACCCGATTGGACACCGTCGGCCACGGCCTGGGTGGAGTACACCTTCTCAACGAGTTCTACCAGTTTGAAGTGCTTGACCGGCACAGCGCCGTTCTTGTCGCCCAGCGTGATGTAGAAGAAACTGTCTTCGATGTCCACCGCCGGATAACTGGGGTCGCCGATATCACAGTCAATGGCCCCCTCGAAAGGACCATTGGGGTCGCTGAGCGTGACAGACTTGTTGAACGGGTTGGTGAGCTGGAAGGCAACCACGCGGTACAGGAAGTCGGAGTTCGCATCGGTCACGCTGTCGTCGATTGTGATCAGCGGGTTGGTGGGGGGCGGAATCCCGCCTATCTCATCATCGCCACCGGCCGAAGGGGGTGCATCGGTGTACACCGTGAACGTCACCACCTGCGTCAGGAAGGGCTGGGCCTCGATCCCATACACGTTCACGGCGGGCACCACCGTGTCGATCGTGGACGGCGCCAGGCGCGAAGCCGCCAGCGACAACTGGCCGCTGTCGTGCCACCACGGGAACAACTGCAGCGCAACGTCGGTGACATTCTGCCCCTCGTCGTCGAGCGCATCTCGGTATGTCTCGTTGAGCAACAGCGTGTAGGAACTGGGGAGCGAATCGCCATCCTTGAGGTCGGCCATGTTCACGGCCATGTGTGCCGCGGCATACATGGCGAGTTCGGGCCCCTGGTGGCCGTAGAACTGCGTCCGGAGGCTCGTGAACTCCGAGTTCGCGCGGTCCCACGCGTTCGTCAGCCCGGAGAAGGGCAGCAGGGCATCGGCGTACCCCGCGTAGAACGCCGCAGCCCCGATGGTGGTAGCGTCCAGCCGGACCTCGCCGGAATCGATCACGTCGGGGCTGACGCCGCGGGAGTTGCGGAAACTGCGGGCCCCGCTGAGCGGGGTGATGCGGTGGCGGACATCGCTGGCAAAGAGCAGCATGGTCTTGCTGAAGTCGCTGGTGCCTGTGTAGTCGATAACGCGATACCGGCCGTCGTACACCGTGCCCATCTCGATCGGGAAACCGCCAAAGTCTCGCTCCGGGCGCGTGGACCGGAGAGGGTCGTACCTGGGGGTGCCCGGAGTGGCGGGGCTGCTGGGTACCTGGTTGTCGCGCCCGCTGAGCGCCCGCTCCAGGTTGGAGGTGATGCTGTAGTCATTGACCGCCCAGCGCGTCACGAGTTCGCTGAGGTCGCTCACGCCAAAGCCGCCGATCAGCGTGTAGTCAGACGCGGCCGTGTCGTACCGGGCATCCAGGAATGAGCCGGTCCGATCGGTGTAATACTCGGCCCGGCGCGAGGCGACATCCGTGCCCGCGACCGGCCGGAAGTCCCACTGGTCGGGCGTGAGTTGGTGCTGCACCGCAAAGTCGGTCCGCAACAGATCGCCGCGATACACCTCGCTAGGCACAATGCCGCTGACAAGCGCCAGACGCAGGGAGAGTTCCGAGTATTCTCCAACCCGCAGCGCGCGGGTGGCGTCGTACCCATCCGCGGTCGCGCCCAGCGGGGTCTTGCCGTAGTTGTGCGGAACATCACCGGTCGCGCTGATGCTGGCGTCGCTGGGGTTGGGAATCCCCGCGTACCCGGTGAGAATCCCCGGGATGTTGCCGGGGTTGTACAGGCTGTACACATCCTGCATCGTCAACAGCCGCCGCAGGTCCACATCCGCGCCCGTCAGGCCCGCCGGCGCTTCCTTGCTGGGGACGGCCCTGAAGTCGGTCGCCGTGTTGATATTGATCGCGCTGGAAAGGTCGACAATACGAGTGGCGAAGAAGTACCGGTACTTGGGGTCGTTGCCCAACAGGTTGATGATGTTGTCGGGGTCGCGCGCATCAGTCATCTCGAACCACCGCGAATCGAGCATCCCGTCACCGTCCGCGTCGGCCCACTGGTAGAGCGAGAAGTCCGGGTCGTTCACGTTGTCGCCCGGGAGCGCCCGGGCGGGGCGGAAGGCCGCCCGCTGGCGGCTGTCCCAGTGCGCGGGGATGTTCAGATCCGTTGGCCGGCCAAAGTCTGTCAGGCCCACCGGGTTTACCTGCTTATCCAGCAGCGAGAGCATCTGGCTCAGGCGCGGCTTGCCGTTGCTGTCGCTCCCGACACCACCCTCCGCCCTGAAGTTGTTGCGGAGGTTGTACAGGTTGATGAACCGTCCGTCGGGGGCCACGTTGGAGATGTGCCCCCAGTCACGCGCATCCAGGTAAGACCGCAGCGGCGGCGACCCGGCACCCTCGTAATCAAGGTACGTGGGCTCGCTGCTGGCCAGCCACGGGTCCGATGGAGTCCAGTACACCGGCAGGCTTGCACCCGGGGTGGTCGCGAACTCACCCAGCCCGCCCACCGGGTCAAAGTGCGTGTCGGGGTCTGGGTTCTGCCCCGTCTGGTTCGATCGCCGCTGCCAGTCTGTTGAAGGATAATCGCTCGCCTCGCGCATGAGCACGGGCGGACCGCCGGGCCGGCTCAGGATGGTGTTGGTGTCGTAGTACGTCGACAACACATCGCGGCTGATGATCCCCGCGACGTACTGGGCAAACCCGCCGCCGTCAAAGTTGGCCGCGCCACCGCCCGCACCGTCGGGGTCGTTGATGACACGCTCAAGCTTGTTATGGCGCGCGAGCGAGGCCTTCATGCGCGCATCCTGGTTGCCGATGGTAACGTAGATCACCGCCACCACCGCCAGCAGCGCCAGCGTCCCCACGACGATGACCAGGAACGAGCCGCGCCGCGAGCGCCGCCACGACGCCGGCGTCCCCGCTAGAGACCGCAGCAGACCAACCAGGCCGCGCGAGGGAATCTCAGGCAACACACTCGCCATCAAACGCTTGATCATAACCCACTCCTTGCCCCCTGTGGGGCGGGCCTCCGAGCCCGCCTCGTGGGGTAGGGCGGGCACCCAGGCCCGCCTCGTCGCACCAAAACTCCAACACTCTCTGCCACCCCACTCCTGCCCTGCCCCACCAACCGTCCGGCTAAATCCCAGTGTCCGTGGATGCATCCGGCGTCTTGAACATGAACTGGAACGTGGACTCGATGGCCGGGTCCTGCGGGTCAGACAGCGTCACCGTCACGCGGACCAAGCGCGGCCAGGGCCAGGGCTTGCTGAGCTCCGCGGAATCTTCGTCGTCGGGGTCGAAGGTCGGGTCCACATACCCAAAGTGGGATGTCAGTGAAAGCGCATTGGCCGCCGGGCTGTACCCGTAGATCAACCGATCGGAGACCACGTGTGTAGCGATGCTGTCGTCATTCTTGACAAAGGTCGGCCGCAACGGGCCGTTCACCCCGGCCGCATCCGTGGCCGGGTAGGGCCCGGGCGGGTAGGGATCAACAACCACCAGGTCGCCGGCATCAATCTGCCCATTACGATTCGTGTCGGTCCGGCGTGAAAGGCCGTACCACAACAACTGCCCGTTGGTGGGACCGGGCCGCTGATCGACCTGTCCAAAGGACCATTCCACAATGAACTCGCTGCACCGGGGAACGAAGTTCGCGGACTCCAGCATCAACTGATTGGCACGCGCCACCGCCTGGTCACGCTCGTCCAGCGTCGGGGTATCGTTACTGATCACTTCCAGAAGGTCGGTGGGCTGTTGCTCATACCGCATCCGCACTCCGAACCGGCCCAGGTCGGAGAGACTTCCGTACCCCTGAAGTTCAGCGGCCGCCTGGACCGACTGGGTCGGCAGGGCATTGCTCATCCACATGTGCATGCGGTCGATGGCGGTGCCGGGCAAACCGGGGCGCCCCGGTAGAGGTCCTGCGGGGATGGGCTCGATATCGAAGATCGCGTTGTCGCCGACGGATGTCTTCCACACGTCCGCGAGAGACATCCCTGTCGCCTCAAGTTCAGACGGCAGCATCCCGAACGTGGTCACAAACGCCCGGACCTCGCTCATGTCGGTGCTGGCGATATCAGTCATCCCAGATGAGAACCTGGGTTCCGCCCCGAAAGCGATGGGGTCTTCAGCCCATGCGACAGACTCGGCGGGCACAGCGCTGCCAATGTCTCCCTTGGCGATGACGCTGCGGAAGACGCTCGCCGCGGCGGGCTGCGCGCCAATCTGGAGGTTCTTGTTCCGCGTCAGATCGCGCAGCGCGGCGGCGGGCACACCTGTCAAGGGTTGTGGTATCGGGGGGAGGGGCGATTCGGGCGGGGTCACTTCCGGGTTCACGAGCAAGGTCGCGTGCCGCAGGAGCATCCACTCGGAAGCGTACGAGTTTGGTGTCACACCATTGGTGACACGCCCGAGCACCGGCAATGGAGCCGGGCCGGCGTTGTCATCAAAGACTTCCGGACGAAGGTACGAAGGGTCCGCATTGACGCGACGCCGCTGCCCATGCCCGTAGTAGATCCTCGCGGTGTCGGAGGTTGCAATCTTGCTCTCAATGACCGGCTGCCGCATGGTGGCAAAGTCGCCGTGCGCGAAGAACGCAATCTCATCGATGCGGCGGCCGCGCCACTGGGCCAGGGGCTGGTCCGCGTACAGCGGGACCCGGTCGGCCACGGCGTTCAGCACCCCGTCCGCATCCTGGTCAACCCACTGCTGCCGGATGACCAGAAACCCATCGCGGGTCATGGACTCAAAGTCCGCCCGCATCTGGGTTTCCATGAGGGCCGCGTACGTGCTCAGGTGGCTGACGCGCCGCCCGCCGCTCACCGTCTTGCCTACCGCGTCAAGGATCGACGCGAGCCCCACTGAAACCAGCGCCACCGCGGCGACGGCGACCATGACTTCCATCAGCGTGAATCCAGGACGAGCGCGGGCCGCCACACCCACGGAAATGGCCCGGCCCCCGCACCGGCGCAGGAGCGATACCCGCTCCTTCATCCCGCTGGAACGTGCCTTGAGTTGGTCGTGTGGCATTGCCTGTTACCTTCCTGATCTCGTGAGCAGAACTCAGCGCCTGACCGTGACCACCGCGACCGACGCGGGTACCTGCGGGGTGAAGACCATCCGCAACGGCAGGTTGGATGTATCCAGGTAGCTCACCGCACGGCTCGTGACCGGCGGGGTGATGATGTACGCATCGTTCTCCTCTTCAAAGCCCTTGACGGTGTGGACCTCGCCCCACTGGTCAACCAACTGCTGGCCGATCTGGCGGGCAAAGGGCTGGAGCCGCTCGTTGTCGTCCCGCGGGTCGATGATGATGCGGTCGCGCTGGTAGCGTTCATTGCCCTGGCCGGGAACAAACTCGTATGCGATGCTCTGGATCTGCGAGTAGTTGCGGCCCGGCTCACCCATGCCGTCCAGCGTCGGACGCCCGTACTGGTCCGCCCCCACGGGCACGCGGCGCAGGCTCTGCTCATCAGCCGCCCGGCCGTTGCCGGTCAGCACATCCGCCAGAACCATGTTCTGCTGCACGCGAATCCCCGAGTCGATCCGGCGCACAAACACGGCCACCTGCACCTGATCGTCCTCGGCCCGGCGCTGACCCTCGGTCGCCGTCTCGCCGTTGACGTGGCCGTCACCAGCCTCCACGCGGCGCGCGACAAAGTCCCAGACAAAGCGGGGGTCCGCGTCCGAGCTGTAGGGCGCGGGAACCAGCCGCTCGGTCACGGGCAGGTAAAGCGTTCGGCTGGGGTCGGCGTTCGCCGGGCCCACCAGCATGTCGCCCCGAGCCGGGTCCATGCCGATGCCCCCGGTGATGGAGAACAAGTCCGTGGCGGGGTTGGTCAACACCCAGTCACCATCGGGAAACTTGGGCTCAGCAAGCGGCGGCGACCAGTTCCTGTCGGCCGTGAGCACCGCCCAGCCGCGCCGGCCACCCGTCTCGATGGCGCCAGAGTTGACATTCACCTTGCTCGCCTCATTGAGCAGCCAATGCCCGGCGAGGTAGTCGGCGACCGAGCGTTCCAGCGAGATCCCCTGGACAGTGTCCGAGACCTCGCGCTGCTGCGCCACCACCACCGGGAACACAGCCCCCAGCCCCAGCAGGCCGATCGCAAGCACCACGATCGAGATCAGCACCTCGATGAGTGAGAAACCGGCCGGCGCTCGCACGCCCATGGACACACCGGGAGCAGGCCGAGAAACGTAACTCATGGCACAACCTCCTGAACTTGCCCCAGGTACCGCTGGAGCGTGAAAATCCGAGCATCACTGGGGACGGGCGCGCCACCGACCTGGTAACGCCCCTCGATCCATTCCGCGATGCGACCTGCAATGTCATCAGGGTCCGTCCCCGCCGGAAAGAGGCCGGTATCAACCTCCGGCTGATTGGGTGCCGCGCTCGGCCCGGTCGGGTCTACGTACAACGAACTCGTCACCCGGTTCAGCCCACGAGCCCCGATGCTCGCGGCCAGCCGGCCCTCATCAAACATGGCCACCTCGATCACCGGTCGGGCGAGGATCGAATCAATCGATTCATCCCCCAGCAGCTTGCAGCGCTCGCCAACCGATAGGTCCGTTCGAGCCAGGATCCGCTTGACGAACGTCGCGGCGTCGTTCGCCTCATCCGCGCGGCTTTGGTTCCAAGGCGAACCAGCGCGGAATCCGGAATAAGGAACCGGGTCGAAGATCAATGCCGTGCGACGGTTGCTCGCATCAAGGCTGCCGGTCCCGGCCCTAAACCGCACCATGAACGTCTGCCGCTGATGCCCGTTAGAGCCGTCGGGCGAGTAGAGACCGGTTTCCGGGAAGACCCAGTTGCCGTCGTCCGCGCGACCGTTCAGAGACTCGTACCAGCCGTTGGGGTTCTGGGTGCTGTCGATGCTCCCCGGAGGAGCGAAGGCCCGCACAGACCACCCCCGCGGCAACTGGACGGGCTCAACCGTGGAAACCTGCACGAGCACATCGCGCTCCACGATGGCGCCGGTGGAGTTCCCCCCGCTGTAGTTCTGGTCGTACAACTGGCCGACCACGACACACGGGATAATGCTGACCCTGCCCCCCGGGGAGAAGAAGAACACCGCCGCTCCATCCCCTCCCTCGGACTGGATCGCCGCATCGCGCCCCGCCGACAGCCCGACGCGCAGCTGGTTCTCAGCCAGCGAACGTTCGGACGAGTAAATCAGCGATGAGAACGCGGGCACCGCGATGGCGATCAGCAGCACGATGATCGAGATGACCACCAGCAGTTCCGTGATGGTGAAGGCGGACAACGTGTTACGGCGGTTGCTCACTTGCCCACCTCGATGATGTTGTCCTTCTCGGCCCGGATACGCAGCTTGAGCTGGTCGTCGGCAGACATTGCGTCTGTACGCACTCCCATAAGGCTGCCAAGCTCGGCGATGGGCTCATCCCCATAGGCCTTGTTGGGGCCCGCCGCGACGATGGCGTACGTCGCATCACGCAGGGCGATGTTCTTGTTGAGGTCCCGGTCTTCGGGGGTTGGCCAGCCGACAAACGCGGGGACGTTGGCGTCGCGACCCACCATGGTGGGCACGCGAAGGTCGGCGAGGGTGTTCACGATGAACTCACCCGGGCGGGCCGGGTCCGGCGCGCCGTTGAGCCAACGGTAGTAACGGATGGTGATGTTGCCGCGGTCGCGGACCTCGACCTCTTCAATCTTCGCCGTTTCCGTCGAGGCAACCAGCCTGGGCGAGGACCGGGCTAGTTCAATGAACGGCTGGTACGCGGTGCCGACCCGGGCCCGATCGGTGCTGCTGGTCCTGACATTCACAGGAATATCAAACGTTCCATCGGACTTGGGCTTGTACAGTCCGGGGCCGGAAAAACCATCGACCGGCACGTTGGGGTTTGCCGCGACCAACGGCACGGCGAGCGCCCCGGCAAGGTAATACGCCAGCGTGCGGTTGCTGTACCGCTTGTCGTCGAATGGGTTGGCCGCGTTGATCACGACGGCGGCCGGACGCAGCACAAGCACGTGGGCCGGGTTACTCATCAGATACACATCGATCGCCGTCTCACCGCCGCCCGCCGGCCTGGTCGACGCAGCACTGGTGACAGCCTGATCCCTGACCAGCGGCGGGAAGAACCCGAAGTCCTGCCGAAACGTGTCGACCCCGACCTTGATGGTGTTCACCGCCTGCCGGTCGGTGGTTGACTTGGCGTACGCCGTCGCAAGGCGGACACCACCAATCAGCAGGCTCAGCAGCACCCCGATGACCAGCACCGAGAACATCATCTCGACCATCGTGAACGCGCTGCGCGACGGCCCCCGGCCTGTTCGACGAGCGTGGTTGACTTGCCGTGCATCCATCGCGAGTGTCCCCCGTTAGATGCCGCCGCCCTGGAGAGACTCGATCATCGCCACCAGCGGCAGGAACATGGCCACGACGATCGTGCCCACGATTCCGCCCAGCAGCACGACCATCAGCGGTTCGAGCAGCGACACCAGCGATGCCACCGCCACGTCCACCTCTTCGTCGTAGTTGTCCGCGATCTTCAGGAGCATGGCGTCCAGTTCACCCGTCTCCTCGCCGACGTCGATCATGTTGACCACGATGGCGTCGCACGTCTTGCTCTCGCGCAGCGGCGTGGCAAAGCCTTCGCCCTCACGGATCGAGTCGTGCACCTTCTGCAGGGCCTTCTCGAACACGTAGTTGCCGCTCGTTTCCTTGGTGATCTTCACGGCCTCCAGGATGGGAACGCCCGCCGAGATCAAAGTGCCCAGGGTCCGGGTGAAGCGGGCGATGACGGTCTTGCGAACCAGCTTGCCGAAGACGGGTGAATAGAGCAGCATGTAGTCGGTGGCGGCCCGGCCCGGACCGGCCTTGCGAATGAGGTTCCAGAAGATCCACACGAAGATCGGGAACGGCAGGGCGATGAACACACCGGGCACGGCCTGGTCGGGCGTGGATGTGCCCGCGAACCAGCGGCTGGTGGCCATCAGCCATCGCGTCAGGGCGGGCAGGGCCACGCCGAAGTCCTTGAAGATCTCCTCAAACTTCGGGATGATGAAGACCATGATGCCGGCCAGGATGAGCCCCGCGATCAGGATGACCACGATGGGGTACACCATGGCGCCGCGGATCTTCCTCTTCAGCCGCTGGCTCTTCTCCATGAACTCGGCCAGGCGCTGCAGGATGATGTCGAGCACGCCGCCGATCTCGCCGGCGTTCACCATCTTGACGTAGAGGTGGTCGAAGGCCTTGGGGTACTTGCTCATCGCCTCCGACAGGCTCGATCCGCCCTCGACCTCCTCGCACACGCCCATCAGGATGTTCTTGAGCTTGCCCGGCTTGAGCTGGCTCTCGAGGATCTGCAGCGAGCGGAGCAGCGGGAGCCCGGCGTCCTGCAGCGTTGAGAGCTGGCGCGTAAACGCCGTCATCTGCTTGGCGCCCACCCCGCCGATCGACACACCCCCGCCACCCTTCTTCTTTTTCTTGACCGCGTCGCCGCCAACGGTGGCGGAGGTCTTCTTGACCTGCTGCTCACGCACCGAAGTGGGGTAATACCCCTGCGCCTTGATCCGCTGGATCGCTTCCTCGGTCGTGCCCGCGTCGACGGTGCCCTTCTGTGGCTTGCCCGCGGCGTTCAGCGCTTCATAGACGAACGTTCCCATGCACCTTCTCCAACGCTTGCCGCCCGGACGCTACGCCCAAGGCCGCCCAAACCACTCACACTCAATCCTCTTCAGAGATGGTCTCGCGGAGCACCTCGTCGATCGTCGTCAGCCCTTCGTAGATCGCCATCAGCCCCGACTCCCGCAGCGATCGCATGCCGCGCCGCCGGGCGTGGGCCCGCAGGGCCATGGTGTTGGCCTGCTGCATGATCAGTTCACGCATTTCGTCGTCCATGGTCATGATCTCGAAGATCGCCATGCGCCCGCGGTAGCCGGAGTTGTTGCAGGCCTCGCACCCCCGCCCGCGCGAGAAACGCTGGCCCCGCACCGCTTCGGGCGTCAGGTTGAGCTCCATCAGTTCCTCTTCCTTGGGCTCGTACTGCTCCTTGCACTTGAGGCAGATGTTGCGGACCAACCGCTGGGCCACGATGCCCTCAATGGTGGCGGTCAGGAGGAACGGCTCCATGCCAAGGTCGATCAACCGGATGATGGAACTGGGCGCATCGTTGGTGTGTAGCGTGCTCAGCACTAAGTGGCCCGTCAGCGACGCCTGCACCGCGATCTGGGCGGTCTCGAGGTCGCGGATTTCGCCCACGAGAATGATGTCCGGGTCTTGACGCAGGAAGCTCCGGAGGGCCTTGGCGAAGGTCAGGCCCGCCTCGGAGTTGACCTGGCACTGGCACAGCCCGTCGATGTCATACTCGACGGGGTCCTCGACCGTCAGAATCTTGGTCTCGATGTCGTTGAGCTTGGACAGCGCGGCGTACAGGGTGGTCGTCTTGCCCGAGCCGGTTGGCCCGGTCACCACGACAATCCCGTTGGGCTTATTTACAAGGCGAACAAACTTCTCGTAATCGTCCGGGCGCAGGCCCACGCGGTCCAGCGCAAGCTCGACGTTGCCCCGGTCAAGCACACGCATCACCACGCTCTCGCCGTAAATGGTCGGGAGCACAGCGATGCGCAGGTCCACAGGGCTCCCGCTGACTGTCAGCTCGATGCGGCCGTCCTGTGGCAGGCGCCGTTCGGCAATGTCGAGGTTGGCCATGACCTTGATGCGGCTGGTAATCGCCGGGCCGAGCTGCTTGGGGGGAGGGACCATCTCGTAAAGCACGCCGTCGATGCGGTACCGCATCTTAAACTCGTGCTCGAACGGTTCAAAGTGGATGTCGCTGGCCCGGTCCTTGATCGCCTGCAGCAGCACCAGATTCAGGAGCTTGATCACTTGGTTGTCGTTGGCGGCATCGGTCAGCGCATCCAGGTCGATTGACTTGTCACGGTCGCCCAAGCCTTCGAACTTGGCGTCCAGCTTGAGGTTGGATACCACATCGACAACCGACTCGGTCTTTGAGAAGTGCTTCTTGATGATCGAGTCAATCAAGGCTGGATCGGCCACGACCGCTTCAACGTTGAACCCCATCAACAGCCGCAGGTCATCGACCGCCCGGAAGTTATCCGGGCTCTTCATGGCAATCTTGAGGCGCTTGCTCGTCGGGTTGAAGTCGACGGGGACAACCTCGTACGACCGGACGTTTTCCGCAGGGATTGCGTCCTTCAGCGCATCACTCACGCTGAACTTTGTCAGGTCCATGTACTGCATGCCCGCCTGCCCGGCGAGGCCCTCGGCTACGTCGGTCGCGGTGCAGTAGTTCAACTCGATCAGCAACTGGCCGAGCTGCAACTTGCGCGTCTTTTGAATGGCCAAGGCTTCGTGAACCTGTTCACGAGTCACCTTGCGAAGCTTGGTCAATACGCGACCAAGCTTCTTACCCTTCAGTTCAACTGGATCAATGTCCATGGCCTTGCGAACCTCTCCAATTTGGCTGGTTCGACCGATCTCGGCGTTGGCGGGGCATACGCCCGATGGCCAACAGGTGCCGCGCGGCATCGCGCGTACTCCCATGCCGATTCGGTCAGGATAACCGAACGGTTTGACTAATCTACATCAAAACGGACATTGTTTTTGATGATTCAACTGGATTTTGAATGATTATGACGCCGGCTTGGCCTCAGCGTCCTCTTCATCCCACTCCATCCGACCAACGGTCCGACCCAGTCGATGGATCCTACTTGTAAGCTCAACTGGATTTTTGCTAACATCAATCATTTCTTCGGCGGAAATCATCCCCTTGGAGTACAAAGACCAAAGGTGGTCATCGAGCAACTGCATACCAAACTTCTTCCCAGTCTGGATCGCCGAGTCGATGCGAAATGTCTTTGCCTCTCGAATCAGGTTGGCAATGGCTGGGGTCACGACCAGAAACTCGTAGGCAGCCACCATTCCCGTGGTGTCAATTCTGGTCAGCAGGGCTTGGCTCAAGATGCAAAGCAGCGCCGTCGAAAGCTGAACTCTGATCTGGTTCTGTTGGGTGACCGGGAAAGCATCAACCACGCGGTCGATGGTCTTCGCGGCACCCGTTGTGTGCAGGGTGGCGAACACCAAGTGGCCCGTTTCGGCTGCTCGGACGGCGGACTCGATGGTTTCCAGGTCGCGCATTTCACCCACCAGGATCACGTCAGGGTCCTGGCGGAGCACGCGTCGCAGCGCCTCGGAGAAGCTCGGCACATCGTTCCCGACTTCCCGCTGGTTCACGATCGACTTCTTGTGGTTGTGGTAATACTCGATGGGGTCTTCCATCGTAACGATGTGCTTGTCCATCCCCATGTTGATGAAGTCGATCATCGTCGCGAGGGTCGTCGTCTTCCCGGACCCGGTCGGCCCCGTCACCAGGAACATCCCCCTGGGGCGGCGGATGAGTTCCTTGACGACCTCCGGCAGGCCGATCTGCTCAAAGGTCAGCAACTTGCTGGGGATTTGACGCAAGCAAATGGCCAGGTCGCCTCGCTGGCGGAACACGGAGACGCGGAAACGGGCGGCGTCACCGTACGCAAAGCCGAAGTCAGTGCCACCCTCTTCCTGCAACTCCTGCTGGTTGCGCTCCGGTGTAATCGCCTTCATGAGCGAGACCATGTCATCCGACTCCAGCACCTTGGTCTGGAGGTTCCGGAGATTGCCGTGCAGGCGAATGGTTGGCTGCCTCCCCACCGTCAGGTGAAGGTCCGAAGCCCCGAGCTTTACAACCGTGTCGAGCAGGCGGTCAATCTGCATGGTGGACATGGGAGGGTTCCAAAGGCCGCGCCGGGCCGTTCTCTAGTCGTGCGGGAACGTCAGTGAGAGTATGGGATTGCCGCTCATGCGTCGGCCTTGTTGTCGATATCGACCTGGGTGCTTCGAGCGATTTCATCGGGGGTCGTGACCCCCGCCAAGATCTTGATCTTGCCGTCCTCGACCAGCGGCCGCATGCCGTTGGTCAGGGCCGCCCGGCGAAGGTCCGAGATCGGCGCCAGCTTGAACGCCAACTCTCGGATGTGCGAGTTCATCAGCATGAGCTCAAAGATCGCCTTGCGGCCGCGGTACCCGGTGTCCACGCAGTTGCCGCAGCCCATCGCCTTCATGACCTTCCCGTGAGCCTCGTCGTGGGTGATGCCCGTCAGCATCAGGTACTTGGGGTCGAGTTCGTTGGGCTCGGCCAGCTTCTTGCACTCCTTGCACAGCACGCGGATGAGCCGCTGCGCCATGATTGCTTGGATGGAACTTGCCACCAGGAACGGCTTGACGCCCATGTCGATCAGGCGGGTGATGGCGCTGGGAGCGTCGTTGGTGTGCAGCGTCGAGAACACCAAGTGGCCGGTCAGGGCGGCCTGGATCGCAATCTCAGCGACTTCCTTGTCACGGATTTCGCCCACCAGGATGATGTTCGGCGCCTGGCGGAGCATGGACCTCAGGATGGCGGGGAAGGTCAGGCCGATGGCCTCCCGCACCTGGCACTGATTGATGCCCTCGAAGTTGTATTCGACGGGGTCTTCGGCGGTAATGATCTTCTTGTCCGGCCGGTTGAGCACATCCAGGGCTGAGTAGAGCGTCGTCGTCTTGCCCGATCCGGTCGGGCCCGTCACGAGGAAAATCCCGTTTGGCCGGCGAATGACACGGTTGAAAATGGCCAGGTTGTCCGGCTCGAAGCCCAGGTTCACCAGGCCGATCCGCACTGAATCCGGGCGCAGAATACGCAGAACCACGCTCTCCCCGTGGTAGGCGGGGCAGGCCGACACGCGGAAGTCGATGCTGGCATCATCCACCTGCATCTTGATGCGCCCGTCCTGCGGAACCCGCTTTTCCGCGATGTTCATGCCCGCCATCAGCTTTGTCCGGCTGAGCAGCGCGTTCTGCATGCGCTTGGGCAGGTTGTCGCGCTCCATGCACACGCCGTCGATGCGGTACCGCAACCGGACGCGGTCGGCCATCGGCTCCACATGGATATCCGATGCCCGCATCCGCACCGCCTCCGCGATGATGCGGTTGGCGAGCTTCACGATCGGAGCGTCGTCTTCCGTGACGTCGATCGACTTGTCCATCGAACGGTCAACCGACTTATCCACCGATCGGTCGATGGTCCGGTCGATCGAATCCGTGACCAGAGATTGGTCCGCGGCGAACTTCCGCCCCGTGCCGGCCGCCGCCGCATCAAGGAACTTCTTGATCTGGCTGCGGGCCGAGAGCTTTGGATCCACCTCCACGTTGAGGCGAAACCGCAGCATGTCCAGCAGCTCCAGGTCCATCGGGTCATGGATGATGAGCTGCAGCCTGCCGTTGGTCTTCGCCATGGGCAGGATCATGTGCTTCTTGACCAGGTCGTCCGGGATGAGCTTGAGGTCGATCTTCTCGGCCACCCCGTTCGCCGCCAGGTCAACAAACTCCATGCCGAACTGGTTCGCGAGCGCCTTGGCGACCTGATCTTCCTTCGCAAAGCCTGCCTCAACGATCGCGTCACCCAGGCGCTTCCCCGACCCCTTGGCGAGTTGCGCCGCCTTGTCGGCCTGATCGGGCGTCATCACGCCCCAGCCAACCAGGATTTCTCCAAGATTCTTTCGTGATCGCGCCATGAAACCCCTTCAAGCCCCTGCTTCTCAATCCTGCACGCGCCCCGCCGCGCCCGCCGTGCCCCGACCAGGCCACCACCACCCAGGCCCGGTGGGGAGAGGAGATTATGCTGCCTGATGGCTCCGCTATCAATTGAAAGCCAAGCAAACCTGACCGAACCCGCCCTACCCCGCGTACCCTGCTATGCCCTGAACTCAAACCGCGAGTTGATCGAAAGGCCCCCGCTACGGTGACTCAGAATACCCCTTCGAACCCTTCCCGTTCCCGCATCGGCCCGGAACAACCGCCGCCATCGCGTCTTCCCCCTGCCTATCTAGGCCGGATTCTCATGACGGCCGGGCCCACCCAAGAACCCATCGATGCGGTCCGTTTCATCGGAAACAGGTCATCCGGACGCCTTGGAAGCGCACTCGCCACCGAGGCCGCGCGCCGCGGCTGGGCGGTCACGCTCCTCATCGGTCCGGTTTCTGTCCTCCCCGATGATTCGAGGATCACCCTGGTGCGGTTCCGGACGACCGCCGACTTACAGAAACTGCTCAGAGAACACACCCCCACGGCTGATGTACTGGTCATGGCGGCGGCGGTTGCAGATTACCGCCCGAAGGTGAACCCTGACTTCTTTGGGGGAAAGTTCCGCCGTAAGAACGAGAACCTCAACCTGGAACTTGAGCCGACGCCCGACCTGCTCGCCGAGGTTGCTTCCCGCCGCCGCCCCGATCAACTGATGGTCGGATTTGCGCTCGAGCCGAAGGGAGAACTCCTTGCCTCGGCCCGCGCCAAGCTCGAGCGGAAGAAGATCGACCTCGTCGTTGCAAATCCACTCGAGACTATGGACAGCGAATCGATCGAGGCCATCGTGCTCGGTGCCGATGGCTCCGAAACGCGCACCCCCGGCACCATCACCAAGGCCCAGTTTGCGCCCTGGCTGATGGAAGTCATCGAACAGAAAGCCGCGGCCTTTCACTTCGCAGGCCGAGGATCATGATGTCCAAGCGCCCCCCCCGACCGGCCGCAACCAAGCGGAACAGTTCGCAACGATCCGAAGCGCCGAGGCCGTTTCGCCCGTCCGGGGGGAGGATCGGCACGCTCGGGGGCGGCCTCCGAGTGGTCTTTGAAGACGACCAGATCCTTGTGATTGACAAGCCCACTGGACTCCTTACCGCGGCCGCCCCCGGCGAGGAAATCGACAACGCATTCGGTTTCGTCAAGAGTTACATCCGCGAACAGGTCCGAAGGCGCGGCACTCGCGTCTGGATCGTCCACCGGCTCGACCGCGAGGCCTCCGGACTGCTGGTATTCGCCAAAACCGAGCAGGCCTTTGAGTGGCTCAAGGAAGAGCTCCGCACCAAGCGAGCCCACCGGCTGTACCTCGCCGTGGTCGAGGGTGAAATGCACCCTGCGGGGACGCAGCCCAAAGCGGGCCTCCCCGGCGAGCGTTCCATCCAGCAGCCGCTCTCCGGCACCATCCAGAGCTTCCTGCGCGAAGACGAGCGGGGCCTGATGCGCAGCGTCAAGAGCCCCGTCTCCCCGCGCCAATCCACGGCCGCTCCCGGGAACGACGACGATGAGCCCCGCCAGGCCAAGCTCGCCGTCACACACTACCGCGTCCTCGCCGTCGGCAAGGGCCGGACTCTGTTGCAAGTCCGCCTCGAGACCGGCCGCAAAAATCAGATTCGTGTCCACATGCAGGAGGCGAAGCACCCCATCGTGGGCGACCGCCGGTATGGCGCACAGACCGATCCGCTTGGCCGGCTGTGCCTGCACGCCATTGAGCTTGGATTCGCGCACCCCGTCGGCGGTGAGACCGTGCGATTCCGGAGCGCAGCGCCCGGGCCCTTCTGGAATCTTGTGGGGCAGGACAAGGCCGATGTCGTTGCCGGAGAAGCCCAAACTGTAGTTCCAACCCGCGCGCCAACTCCCTTGGCCCAGCCTCACGCCGCAACCCGTCCGCCCAAGCCCCAGGCCCCGAACCCAACGCGGCCTGCCGCCGGCTCGCAGGGACCCGATTCAACCATGTCGTCGTGGGACCACGTTGCCGACTGGTACACAGACCTGCTCGATGACCGCCGCAGCGACCATCACGACCGCGTTATCCTCCCCGGGACCATGCGGCTCCTGGAGGTTCGCCCGGGCATGCGGGTGCTCGACGTCGCCTGTGGACAGGGCATCTTGTGCGAGCGGCTGGCGGCGCAAGGCGCTTCGCCGGTTGGTGTTGATTCATCCCCAAAGCTGATCAGCACGGCTCAGCAGCACGCCGCGGCCGCCGGTCACGGAACCCGCCCTGAGTATCACCTTGCCGATGCCCGCACACTTGGAGACCTGTCGATCGGCGAGTTTGATGCCGCGGCCTGCATGATGGCCCTGATGAACATGGACCCCCTCGGACCGCTCCTTCGCGGCATCGCGACCAGGCTCAAGGCCGGCGGTCGGTTCGTCGCCGTCATGCTCCATCCCGCGTTCCGTGCACCCGGACAGAGCGCGTGGGGATGGGAAGGCCCCGGAGGGACAACCACTCGCGACGGGCCTCCCGGCCGCAAGCCTTCACCATCCAAAGACCATCGTGCACCGCCCCCTCCCTCCATCCAGTATCGGCGCATCGACGGCTACCTGTCGCTGGGACAGCGTGCCATCGTCATGAACCCGGGGGCTGTTGCAAAGGGCGGCAAGTCCGTCACAACCGTGACCTATCACCGGCCCATCCAGGCGTACGTGAAGGCGTTTGCGGATGCGGGTCTGCTCATCGATGCACTGGAGGAATGGCCAAGCCTGCGCCAGAGCGAACCGGGGCCGCGGGCCGCAGCGGAGAACCGCGCCCGGCGTGAGATCCCGATGTTTCTTGCCTTGCGCGCCATCAAGCCGGGCTGAGACCCCCGCGTTCACCGTCCTTGGCCAACCTGTTTCAGCACCTCTTGGGTGTTCACATTGATGACCGCCCCCGATGGCACCTCGACGATCACCGTCCGGTCGGCCCCCACCGCGTCCACGAGCGCGAACTGTCCATCGACGACCCGCTTGGCGAGCCCCGGCGCGGCCTCCCGCCGGTAGATCCCGATGCACGGCTCGACGCGCCCGGTCCCGGCCAGCACCGCCCAAGCCGCCGGCGCTCGCCCACCAGCCTCGACGATGCTTTGAACGACCTCTGCGGTGATCAGCGGAAGATCACCGGCCAAGATGAAAACGTCCTTTTCGCTCGCTTCGAGCGCCGAAAGAACCCCGCCAATGGGCCCCACACCGGGATACCGATCAGGAAAGCAAAGGTCGCCCCTTGCCGCGACCGGTGGAGAACAGTGACCCACCAGCGCTACCCGCGACCCGAACACGCCGCGCAGCGCCCGGATTGGAGCATCAACAAGCCACTCCGAGCGATCCCCGAAGCACAACGGCTCACTCAGTTTGTCACGCCCGAACCGACGGCTCTTGCCACCCACCAGCACAATCGGCTGCAACCACTCGTACACGGCCTAGTCCTTGTGAGAAATGACCTTCCCACTGCTGGCTACCGCCGACGGCCGCCCGTCATCCTGGACCTCCCCACGCAGCGTTTCAATCGCGTGGGGCAAGATATCAAGCAGGGCTTCCAGGTTTTCCGTCGCCCCGCGCGGCGAACCTGGGAGCGTAATGACCAGCGTGCGCCCCCGCGTGCCCGCGACACCGCGAGAGAGATACGTCCTTGCAGTCTTTGCATAGCAACGCAGTCTCGCCAACTCCATCAGCCCCGCGTGTGGCCGTTCAATGACTGCGGTTGCCGCCTCGGGCGTCACATCGCGCGGCGCGAGCCCTGTCCCGCCGGTGCTGAGCACCAGGTCTATGCCCAGTTCGGGCAACGACCAGCCTCGAAACACGTCAGCAATCCGCTCTACCTCGTCCGGAACGCACCGCGTCGCCGCTACTTCCGCCCCGAGCCGCTCCGTTACCATCGCCGCCAGGGCCGGCCCGGATGTGTCCACCGCCCGCCCGTCAGAACAGCGATCACTCACCGTCAGGACCGCAACCCGGATTGGTCTGCTCATCACCGACCCCCCTGGCCCGGCGCTGTGTAATCGCCTCGCCTCCCGCCGCGCTTCTCCAGCACACGGACCGACTCGATCACCATCCCGCGATCCACAGCCTTGCCCATGTCGATCACCGTCAGCGCGGCAACCGCCGCCGCCATCAACGCCTCCATCTCGACGCCAGTCTTGGCATGAGTCCGGACCTCCGCACGCAGGCGAACCCGGCCGGCCTCGAGCACCGCAGTCACATCCACGTGCTCAATCGCAAGCCCATGGCACAGCGGAATCAGTTCATCCGTCCTCTTCGCCGCCTGGATCCCCGCAAGGCGCGCGACCTCCAGCAGATTCCCCTTTGCAACCGTGTTCGCCCGGATGCTCGCCTCCAGGTGCGCAGAAATCAGCACCACCGCCTCGGCCACGGCCACCCGGTGAGTCACCACTTTTTCGCCCACATCAACCATCCGGGCGCTCCCATCGGGCCCCACGTGCGTCAACCGTGCGCCACGCACATCCGGAATGCCTTGCTCGTTCCTCTCAATGTTCATCACCCCGCACTCCCCGCTGACCATGGGTAGAACGGCCACGGCCCCGGACCCGTTTGATCGGGAGGAATCTCCACGAAACCATCGCTCCCGGCCGCGCTCACGATATCCCCCGAACCCCGCCCCTCCACCACTTCCGCCGTTTCCCCGGCGAGCAATCGCACTGGTCGATGCCACCACAACGGGATTCCGCCGGCGTGCCCGCTCAGCGTGACCATCCGCAGCGGTGGCAGCATCCCAATCCCGGCAAGGCGGGCCAGGCAAGGCATGAGCATCCTGCGTGCCGTCACCATGACCGATACCGGGTTTCCAGGAAGCGCCATGACCGGCACGCGATCACCAATCACAGCGCCCAATACCGGCTTGCCCGGCCGCTGCGGGACTTTGTGAAACAGCACCCGTGCTCCAACGCTCTGGAGTACGGACGGCACGAAGTCACGCACGCCCATGGAAACCCCGCCCGTGACCACCAGCGCATCGGCGGCCGCCAGCAGCGACTCCGCAGCACTCCGAATCTCGTCAGGATCATCCTCCGCCCGGCACGCCCCCGCCCCAACAACCTCAAGCCAAGGCGAACCATCCAAGAGACTTACAAGCGCCGCGCCATTGGAATCACGGATCTGCCATGACGTCGGCTGTACGCGAGCGTCCAGCACCTCGTCTCCGGTGACCAGCACCCCCACTCTCACCCGGCGGAACACCTGTACCGACGCCGCGCCAAAGGTCGCCATCGCTCCCACCATCGCCGGGTCGATCACCCGCCCCGCCTCCAACACCACCCCACCGGCCGTGGTGTTTTCGCCGCGCCGGCGGATGCTGGCTCCCGCTCGCCACACCAGCAGCGGGTCAACCGCGATGGCTTCACCATCCTCAACCGCGTCCTCGCGCCGAATAACAAGTTCTGCGCCCGCCGGTATCGGGCCTCCCGTCACGATCCGCAGCGCCGTCCCCGGCTCCAGTCGGCCCGGTTCCTTTCCAATCCGGACCTCCCCCACGACCGGCAGACGCCGTGATGATGCATCAGCCAAGTTGACCGCATACCCATCCATCGCGCTCACATCAACGGCGGGGCTGTCCCGATCCGCACGCACGGGAGCGGCCAACACCTTTCCTATCGCCTCGCGCAGTCGGACTACCTCGGTGCTCACCGGCGGGCAATACGGCAGCATCGCGCCCACCGCCTCGCCAGGAGAACTAAACGCGTACGCCGATTCCGCACCTTGTGTGGCCTTGCTCACGCGGTGCCCTCAGCGTCGCCGACCACATCCAGCACCCACTTGCGACCACGCATCATCACGGGAAACCCCACGGTCGGTGTCAGGAGCAGGGCCACGTGGATCAGCTCGTCCCGGGTGCACCCCGCCTCCAGGGCCTTCCGGGTGTGGGAATGCGCTGCGCCCTCCAGCCCCGCAGCGAGCGAAATCCCAAGTTTGATGAGCGAGACGGTCCGCGCATCCAGCGGCCCGGCCGTCGTGCACGCCTCCCCGAGCGACTCATACGCCCTCATCAGGGCCGGGTGTTCCTTGTGCATGTTCACGTAGACGGATGGGATCTTCACGGGCACTTCTCCTGAGCCAATCGACCTCCGCGGCACGCCGCCGGTGCCGCGGGACTGCCGCACGCCGCCCCTACACTGCGCGTATGGATGTACGCGTACTGCTCTTCGGTCCCCAAGCCGCAGCCGCCGGCTGCGAAACCATCAGCGTATCACTCCCGCCGGGTGCGACCTGCGCCGACCTTCGCGGGGTCCTTGGCGACAAACTACCCGTTCTTCTCCCATCCCTGAAGGAATCGCGGATCGCGCTGAACAGCGAGTTTGCCGCCGACTCGACCCGGATCGGCGCCGGCGATGAGGTCGCCCTTATCGGGTTGGTCTCGGGAGGATGACGATTAGCGTTCTCATCATCGATGGTCCGCTCGGCCCGCCGCCGCCTTCAGTTGTCGCTCAGGGTGCAGGCGCCCTCTGCACCTTTGAGGGGTTCGTTCGCCCCACCGAGGGAGCCATTCCCATCGAGGCCCTCAACTACCAGGCCTACCAGCCGATGGCTCAAACCATGCTGGAGCGGCTCGCCAACGACATGAAAGCCAAGCACGGCGTTATGCGCATTTTCATGCAACACAGTCGTGGTCGTGTTGCCGTCGGCCAATGCTCCTTCCGGCTTGTAGTTGCATCCAGGCACCGCCAGGAAGCACTTGCCGCGCTCGATGAGTTCATCAACTGTATGAAACGTGATGTACCGATCTGGAAAAACCCGGTCTACATACTGCTACCCGCCGATCGCTGACATCGGCCGGTCCGGCTGGACGAAGCCCGCGCTCGATATCCCGTGCCCCGCCTGCTTGGTCCACGTCGCATCCACCAGAAACTCTTCGACCTCGTCATCACCAGCGCCGCTGCGCAAGAGCGGCATGAGGTCCCATTCTTCCCGGCTGAACAGGCACGGCCGCACCTTGCCATCGGCCGTGATCCTCAGGCGGCTGCACTCACCGCAAAAGGGCCGCGTCACCGGAGCGATGACCCCGATGCGGCCGGGGGCTCCATCGGCGAAGCCGTACAGCAGTGCGGTGCCGCTCGCACCCTCCCGCCCAACCTCGACGAGCCGGTACATTGCGCCAATCCTCTCCAGAATCTCATCGGCCGGAACCAGCTTCGACGGGTCCCACGCCCGGGCCGAATCCAGCGGCATGTACTCAATAAACCGAACCTCAACGCCAAACCGGCGCGCCAGCCCAGCCAAGTCGGCGACCTCGCCCTCGTTGAACCCACGAACCACCACGGCATTGAGCTTGATCACAGAGAACCCAGCCCCTTTGGCCGCGGCAACGCCTGCAATCACGTCGTCCGGGCTGCACCTCGACCGTGTCACCGCGGCAAAGACCTCCGGCCGCAGGCTGTCGATGCTCACCGTAATCCGCGAAAGCCCTGCATCAAGCCAGGCCGCCAGCCGCTTCGAATCCATCAGAGCGCCGTTGGTGGTCAACGCCACATCGGCAACCCCCAACCCGGCAACGCCCCGGATGATCTCGACCAGCCTCGGATGCACGGTGGGCTCCCCCCCGGTGATGCGGACCTTCCGAACGCCAAGGGCGACGCACAGCCGCGCCACGCGCACAAGCTCGTCAACGCTCAGGAGCGCGCCCGCATCCAGGAAACGAACATCCGGCTCCATGCAGTACACACACCGGAAGTTGCACCGATCGGTAATGCTCAGCCGGAGTTCTCGGATGACCCTGCCGTGCGAGTCCTTCAACTGGTGACGCCCGGCTCGCGCACTCGCCGGCGCCGCCCTCGGCATCCCTTTTGATGCGCCACCAGGCAGACCCGCGGAGCCAAACATGGGGAGTGACAGGTTCAATCCACATCCTTCGCAACCGAACCGCTTCGGCACGCCAACTGTACCGGGGCCGATCGGGTGGAACGAGCCGCTACCTCCAGACCCCTTGGCAACCCCCACCGCGTTGGCGCCCGGGTGCTAAGATGCCATCGCAGACCCGCGGGCGTAGCTCAGTGGTAGAGCGTCAGCCTTCCAAGCTGAACGTCGAGGGTTCGAATCCCTTCGCCCGCTTTCTCGGATACATCGCTGAACGCTGGACTTAGGCGCACCGATCCGTATTGGATCGTGCGGCGGCAAGTGCTCTGCAACCCGGTAACTACCGGTTTGGAGGTCCGATTCGAGCGGAGGAAGCACAACGCTGGCCACAACTTCTCACTCACAATCGAGGTGTCAAAGTGAATCGCGGCCCGGCGAACGGCGAGGCGGGTGGTGCGGTGGACCACGGACGGACGCTCCCAATGCCCACCTACTCCGCTTCCAAACTATCGCTGTTCGAGCAGTGCCCGCGAAGGTACTTCTATCGCCACATCGCGTGCTTGCCGGGTGAACCAAGCGTTCAGCATCCGGGCACGTTCATGGGTTCGCGTGTGCATGATGCGCTGGAGTTCCTGTACGGCGAGGTGAAGGCGGGACGGCTTCCCACATCCGATGAACTGGCCGCGTGGTTCCGTCGGCGCTGGACTGAGAAGTGGACCACCGAACCCGCTGCACTGCCCGCGTGGGACTCCGCTGAGCGGTGGTTGAGCATCGGCGAATCGTGCCTCTCACGGTACTACGCCCAGCATCATCCCTTCTCCGCTGACGAAACGCTCGGGCTGGAACGCTTTGTGGAGTTCCCCCTTGATCCCGAGGGCACGATCCGCTTTCGCGGGTTCATCGACCGACTGGCGCGAACGCCGGACGGCACGATTCGCGTTCACGACTACAAGACCCAAGACAGCGTGCCCCAACAAGCGGAAGTCGATGCCCACGATCAACTGACCTTCTACGAGTTGGCGATCCGGCACGAGTTGAACCACTCCGGCCCGGTGGAGTTGGTCTGGCACTTCGTGCGCGCCGGCGTCGCGCTCGTTTCCAAGCGGACGCCCGAGCAGTTGGAGCGTGTCCGCGCCGGCGCGATCAACCTCATCAAGAACATCGAAGCGCGAACCGACGGGGAGGCTGCGTTCGAGCCGAAGCCGTCGCGCCTCTGCCAGTGGTGCGAGCACCGGAAGGCGTGCCCGGCGAGCGCCGGCGCAGGAGTGAAACCATGAGCGACACCATCTTTCTTCGTCGGGGCGACACACTGACCCCACTCCATCGGACCGACTTCGGGTCGGAAGCGGATATTCAGTTGCTGCTCTCCAAGTACCCAGACCTGCTCTCAGGCCAGCAGATCAACCCGGATGATCCGCGCCGGTGGCTGCTTGTCGCTCGGGAAATGGGCGTTCCCAGTGCCGAGGGCGACATGGACGAGTTCCGTCTCGACCATCTGTTCGTCGACCAAGACGCCGTGCCGACGCTGGTAGAGGTCAAGGGCTCCTGGAACACGGAGCTGCGGCGTGAGGTCATCGGTCAGATGCTCGACTACGCAAGCCGCGCGGTGGCGTTCTGGACGGCAGATCGGCTTGCAGATCGGTTTTCCACTCGCTGCTCGGCAGAGGGGCTTGACCCAGGCGCTGAACTTCGGCGACATCTGCATTCACCCGAAGGCGAGCGCGACAACTCGCCGGAGTTTTGGCGCCGAGCGGAGACGAACCTCCGCGCCGGCGAGATCAGATTGCTCTTTGTGGCGGATCGCGTTCCGGAGTCTCTCAAGCGCGTGGTCGAGTTCCTGAACGGCCAGATGCGACTGACGGAAGTGCTGGCCGTTGAGTTGCCCCAGTTTGTGGGGGGCGTCGGCTCCGACCTGCAAACGCTGGTTCCCCGCGTGTTCGGCATGACGGCAGAGGCCCGGACGCGGAAACGGGCATCGGGAGGTGGCGGGGCATCCGCGCCCGCCGACTGCTGGACAGAAGTGGAGTTCCTGTCGCATATCGAACACACGCAAGGGGCGGAAGTCGCTCGAATCGCGGTGGCACTGCTCGAAGGGTGCAAGCACGCCGGGGCCTTCGTGGGCGGCGGGGCGTACGCGCTCATTCTCCAATGGCCCATCGTGGAGAATGCTAACCCCAAGCGTAATGCGGATTGGGTCTGGCCGTTCTACATCCTCGACAACGGAAAGGTGGCCGTGATCTGGCAGTTCATCAAGCCGCCCTTCGATCAGGACGCGAAGCGGAAAGACTTGCTGGCACGCCTGATCGCGATCCAGGGTGTCTCCCTCGCCCCCGACGCCATCCGGGGCCGTCCGGCATTCCCCCTGACGGCGCTCGCGCCGCCCGCCAACCTCACCCGGTTCCTCGAAGTCGCGAACTGGGTCCGTGACGAAGTTGTTGAAAGGGGTGCATGAAAGCCCGGTATGGACCGGCCGCGCTCCGGGAGTGGCTTCCAAGCTGAACGTCGAGGATTCGAATCCCTTCGCCCGCTTTGGAGACCCCCCACTCCGACTTGGCCGCGTGGTCGATGCATGGAGGCTCCTGCCTCGCTGGTCGGGCGCTGACAGCGGCGAGCGACCGCAACGCGCCACGCGACTCAGGTGGCACCAAACCCGTCAGCAGCTCCCCCCACCCAGCACGCGGAAGAACGTCTCAATATCCAGGTCCGTCCCAACGTCCCCATCGCCATCAAAGTCGGCGCTGCCGCAGGTGATGCAGCAACTTCCGCCCAGACAGGCAAAGAACGCCTCGATGTCAATGTCAGTCCCGGTGTCACCGTCATTGTCAAAGTCGGCGCTGCACCAGAACGAACGGATGTACTGCGAGTAGGGGCCAATCTGGCCGGCCAACGTCTCCGCGCCGCCGTACGCGATTCCCCCGTGCGCCAATATCTCCTGGTCGCTGAACATGGAGTAGCCGGCGCCCCAGCCCGTGTTGAGCGCGGTCATCATGAGATTGGCGAACACCCCCTGGAGCGTGGTGTGGGGGTGCGCGCCGTCATCGACAAAGCCCGCGAGCGGGTTGGTGTGGGTGGTCGTATCCCTGTTGAACAGTTGAATGTTCACGTTCCCAATGGCCAGAAACTGGCGCAGCGCGGTATTGGTTCCCAGGATCGCCGTGGCCAGCCCGTTGACATCCACAAGCACAAGCCGGTGCTGGCGGGCCAGGTCCTCGACACCGTCGTTGACCCGCCCGATGGCCGCCGTCACGCGGTCCCGCCTCGAAGCGTTGCCGAATATCCCGCGAGTCACTGGTGCCACACCAAAGTCCACGCAGTTGCACAGCGCCAGCCCGACGCCAGTTGCATCCAGCGTGCCCACGGCGCTGGCGATGTCCGCTATCTGCGCGTTGACGTACGAGTCGATCTGCGACTGCGACCAGAACCCCCAGTAGATATTGAAGTACGCGCTCGTGCTGGGAGAGAAGTCGTTGGTGCCGATCTCCAGGACCGCGTGCGAGACGCCCCCCGGCCCCACCTGCGCCGCCAGCCCGGTGTGCTGACCCTGGGAAAGCAGAGTCGTGCTGTCGGCCCCGTACCTGGCCCAGTTAGCCGCGTACCCGGTCCGGCGCGGCTCGCCCCACGTGCCCCCACTCTGCCCCGCGGCCTGCGCCGTCGGCCCCATGTTGACGCCGCGGAAGAGCACCAGTTGCGTCGTCCAGCTCGCCGCGTAGGAGTATGTCTCCTCGGAGTACTCGTCGGTCAGACTGTCCCCGGCGGCGCCGAGCATGGTGACCTGTGCTAGGCCCGAGGAATCCCCGGCCATCAGGACCAAACCGCCCAGCAATCCGGCAATAGTCGTTCGGCGCGTGCTCAAACTGATATTCTCCTCTAGATACCCCGTCTACAACCCCCCCGTACCCAGTCGAGGACAAGTCTACAGCGCAATCGCCCTGATTGAAAGGCGATTCGGGCCTCTTGGAACAGGCTTGGGTATAACACGTAGTCACCCGGGTGGCGGCGTACGGGGTGCTTCAAGCCGCGGCTTGGAGCATCATGCCACCACGGGACGAACGCTTCACCCTCGCGCCGTACTGCGTGAGCGGCGCGGTGCGTCCCCCGCCATTACTCTGATGGCCGCACCATTGGGACGCCAACAACAGTACCTATCTGGGCGCAATGCCGCCGGCACGTTCCGTCGCGGGGCTCACCATTGCCGACCGTGCCAATGGGTTTGGAATCAGGAAGGACGCCGCGGCAGGTTGGTGACTTGCGATCTTGCCGTGCCGCCGCTGGCACCGTCTATCGCCATCATTGGCGTGAGCGCGCGCAAACGGGTGACCCGGCGAGGCCGGTCCGATGACCCGGGCCCGCATCACTTCCGATGAGCGCGGATGAGCGCGAACGAGTATGTATCTTTATCCTGGGCCCGGGAGCCGAAGCCAACCCGCTAGAAGCGGCGCCTCTGCATGACGCCCCCGGCAGAGCTCCGCGTGCATCGGCCACTGACCGTAGCCTTGCGAGATGTGCGCGCCACGCCCCGCCGGGTGCGCTGGCTCCGTCAGCGGCACGGCACCCCGGTAATCATGCACACGGCAAGCCCACCCCATTGCGACGGGCCCCTACTTCGCCGCCCCCTTGGGCTTCTTCGCCGCCGCCTCCGCTGGCTCCTCGCCCGACTCAGCCTGCTTGGCCAGGGTGAACTCGACCTCGGCCCGCGCATGATCATCGCGAGCCTCGCACAAGACACCAACGTTGAAGTGGGCATCCCTTGTCGTCACAACCTGCTCGAACACCGCCTGGGCCTCGTCGTACCGGCCCATCATCCCCAGCGCCGTCCCCATATTGGCGCGGAACCTCGCGTTGTCCGGCGCCAGGGCGGCCGCGCGCGTAAAGTGGTCAAGCCCCTCTTGGTTCTCGCCCCGCATGAGGGCGCACATTCCCAGGTTGTTGGTCAGCACGGCATCATCCGGTGACTTGGCCAGCCCCGCGTTCAACACCGCCACCGCCTCGGTCAGGTGGTTGCGCCTCATGTGGAGTTCAGACAACTCGCAGTACGCGGGGATGAAGCCGGGCTCCTCACGAATCACCCGCTCCAGCACGAAGCGGCACTCGTTGTCCCTCCCCTGGGCGGCCAGGATTCGGCTCATCGTGTACAAGGTCTTGGGCGTCGGCGGCCGATCGCTCCCCGCTTCAAACGCCTCATCGGCGCTCATCGCCTTGGTCCCCGGCGCGTTCGAGACACAGCCCGACATTGTGCACGCCGCAACCACACACCCGACAACCGTCGCCGCCATTACGCGGCCTCTGTAGTGCTTCTTCACCGCTCACCTCCGTTGCTCTGAACCTGGACTTCGCTCGCGCCCGACTGGCTGCCCGTGCTCATCGGCTGGCTCATCCGCTCACCAACTTCCACTGCGCGGCGCGACGGCACACCATCCCCGCCCGGAAGGCCACCGCTCACCTTGACCGTGGCAGCGTCCACACCCCCAAGCACCAGCGCCGCCCGGACAGCGCTTACGCGGGCGTCATACACGCCCTCGCCCTCAGCGCCGCGACGGATGTTGACCTGGCCGGGGTGCTTCCGGAAGTACCCCGCCAGCACCTTGACATCCCGCTCGCCGAGCTCGTTCAGCTCCGCCGCGTTGGTGACAAAGTGGTAGGGATAGAGTGTCCGCTGCGTGATGATCGCATTGGAGACGGCCTCATCGTCGAGCGTCTCAACCACCCAGGCGTTGAATGGGCCACGCTGGTCGTCCACCGGCGGGGTTGATCCATGCTGACATCCGGCACTGGCAAGGCATGCTGCAATCAGCGCTGTTACTTGTATCTTTCGCACACGAGACTCCTTTTCTTTCGCCTATTGATGCGCTCGTTGACGTGGTTATCTGGCCATAAGCCCCGCGAGCCGGATCGCCGCCGGACCCACCATGACGATGAGCGCCGCGGGGAAGATGAGAATGACCATCGGGAACAAAAGCTTGACGCTCATCTTCTCTGCCTGTTCTTCCGCGCGCTGGCTGCGCTCCTCGCGCATCGATCCCGCGAACGACCGCAGCGCATCGGCCACGCTCGTGCCAAACCGCTCCGACTGGATGAGGACAGCCACCAGGGAGGTGAGCTCGGGCGCTCCAGTCCGCTCGGCCATGCGCCGCATCGCCACCGGCCGCGCCGCCCCCAGCTGTATCTCAAGGTTGGTCAGCGCCATCTCGTCCGCCAGCATCCCGCTCACACGCCGGATCTCGTCCGTCACCGAGTTCCAGGCCATGTCCAGCCCCATGCCCGCCGAAACGCAGATCTCCAGCAGGTCGGTCGCATCGGGAAGGAACCGCCGCACCTCGGCCGACCGCGATTGGCGGCGCACCGACAGCACCAGGTTGGGAATGAAACTGATCATGGCCCCCACCGTGAACCCGGCCACAACCTTGAGCAACGGCTGCAGGTCCATTGGGACCATCAGGACCACCGTTGCGACGGTCCCCCCGGCGAGCAACAGGATCTTGATCCCAAGAAACACCTGCACCGCGGACGTGGCGTGGAACCCCGCCCGCGCCAACTGCTGTTGCAGCCGCGTGTTGGTGCTGCCAAACGACACCGCCGCTCCCACCTTCGTCAGCAGCGACTTCGACTTGGCCGGTTCCTCACCCAGGATGGGCAACTCGCCCCTGCTGTCACTGTGCAGGCGAGGCGCAATGGCCCGGCCGCGGGCCGCCCGAGCCCAGACGATCGCGCCCCCGATCAGCATGATCGCCAGGAACACCAGAGACGGTACGAGTGCTTGTTCGAAGTTCTTCATGGCTGGCTCAGTACTTCAGGATTGAAAGACGGTTCATCATGAACCACCCAAGGATCAGGCACGCAAACCCCGCGGCGAGCATCAACTGCCCATCGGTGGTCGTATAGAGCATCCCCATGTAACGCGGATTGACGGCATTGAGCATGAAGAACAGCATCCACGGCAGCGCGATCAGAACCCGCTTGCTGAACTGCGTCTGCGCCGTCAGCACGCGCACCCGCCGCCCCAGCCGCACGCGGTCGCGGATCACGTCCGCCAGCCGCTCCATCACCGCCGCCAGGTTGCCGCCCGTGCGGATCTGGATCGCCACCGCGGTCGAGAACAGTTTCAGGTCCTGGCTGGTGTGATTCGCGGCCACCCGAAGGATCGCGTCCTCCAGCCCCACACCCATCGAGTGCTGCTGACAGATCGAAGCAAACACCGGCCGGACCGGGTCTGGCATCTCTTGGGCAATCAGTTCGAAAGCGCCTAGCAGAGGATGGCCGGCCTTCAGCGAACGGGCCGCCAACTCCAGCGCATCAATGAACTGCTTTTCGAACAGCGCATCCCGCCTTGATATCCTGAACCCGACATACATCCTGAATATGACCACGATCAGGACCGGGCAGGCCGCCGTCATGATGTAGTTCTTTGTCAGGAAGTGCGTGATCGCCGCCGACAACGCGCAGCTCCCCATCAGCCCCAGCAGGACGGCGCTCAGCTCCGCCTCAAAGCCCGCGGCGTTGTGCAGGTACCGCAGCCACAGGCGCGGCGAACTCCCCTCGGGCACGGCGGTCATCGCCATCCCGCCGTCGTGCCACAGCCGCAAGACCTTGGTCCCCCGCCCCTTCGTCTTCACACCCAGCCGCTCCGCCAGCGCCCGTTCCTTCACCGACATGCGCAACGACCAGATGAACAGCCCCGCGAGCCACAGGGCGCACAGAAGGCAGAAGACCGCCGCCGCCACAATGATGTTTACTGTCAGCATGGGCGGTCCTAGTGCTTAGCCTTTCCATTGGTCTGGACAACCGGCGCCACGGCCGTCGAGCTCATCGCCCGACGCTCAAAGAGGTTCGCCGGAAGACTGATCCCCTCCGCCTCGATCCGGTCAATCAGGCGCGGGCGGATCCCGCACGCCTCAAACTGGCCCTTGGCGTGCCCGTCGGCCCCAACACCGGTCTGCCGGAATCGGAACAGTTCCTGCAGGCACACCGTGTCGCCCTCGGTCCCCGTGATCTCGGCGATCGTGCTCACCTTCCGCTTGCCGCCAGTCAGGCGCGTCACCTGTATGACCACGTTGATCGCCGAAGCAATCTGCTGGCGGATGGCGTGGATCGGGAAGTTCAGCCCGGCCATGCTCACCATGTTCTCCAGCCGTCGCACGGCGTCCCGCGTCGTGTTCGCGTGGACCGTGGTCATGGAGCCCTCGTGGCCGGTGTTCATGGCCTGCATCATGTCCAGGGCCTCGGCCCCTCGAACTTCGCCGATGATGATCCGGTCGGGCCGCATCCGCAGCGTGTTTCGCAGCAGATCCCGCTGCGTGAACTCGCCCCGCCCCTCGATGTTCGGCGGCCTGGTCTCCAGGCGGACCACGTGGTCCCGCTGCAGCTTGAGTTCCGCGGCGTCCTCGATGGTGACCACCCGCTCCCCCTGGGGAATCCACCTCGACAGCACGTTCAGCAGAGTGGTCTTTCCCGCTCCGGTGCCGCCGGCCAGCAGGATATTGACCCTCGACTTCACACAGGCCTCCAGGAACATGGCCATCTCAGCCGTCAATGCCTCAAGCGCCACCAGCCGCTCGACGTCGATGGGGATGGCCCCGAAGCGACGGATGCTCAGCGTGGGGCCGTCCAGGGCCAGGGGCGGAATGATGGCGTTGACGCGCGACCCGTCCGCGAGACGCGCATCCAGCATGGGTGAACTCTCGTCGATGCGCCGGCCGATCTTGGCGCCGATGCGCTGCACGACCTGCAGGACGTGGTCATCATCGCGGAACGCCGAATCGGCCTGTACCAGCCGTCCCTCACGCTCGACGTAAATGTGCTTGGGACCGTTCACCAGAATGTCGGTGATGCTCTGATCCCGAAGAAACTCCTCCAGCGGGCCCAACCCAAATATGTCGTCGAGCAGGTCGCGCAGCAACTGCCGCCGCTCCGGGGCCGAGAGCGGGCAACGCTCCTCGCCCAGCAGCAGGTCAAGCCGGCGCGAGCACTCTCCGTGCAGCCGATCGGCGGGCATGCGCTGGGCCTCGACCAGGTCCAGCGTGTCCAGCAGACGCCTGTGCATCTTGGCCTTCAGCTCCTGAAGGGACACGTGCGACGGGCCCCGCGCGTTGGTCGAATCACGAGATGGAATGTTGGTTTGCATGACTGTTTACCACGGACCTACGGCCCGCGTCCCCTGTGAATGAGCCTTCTGGATATGCAACGCGACCTCGCGGATGCCCTGGCGAAGCGAAGACCGAGGGGCAGACTGCGACAGCGGACGCCCAAAGTTCACGCTCTCCACCGCCGCCTTGAAGTCGCTGTCCAACCGTGGAATCCACGCCCGGTCCATCGCCTTCTGCGCCTCTTCGATGCTGACCATCACCCGGCTCTTGCGGTAGCGGCTGACCACCGGGAGCACCTGGTCGGCGCTGCACCCGTGCTTCACCAGCGCCGCGATCAACGCCTTCGCCCCCCGTATGCCCGCGACCGTAAGCTGGAACGGCACGATCGTCATGCTCGCCGCCGTTGCCAACTCGAGGTTGACGTCCAGCGATTGCCGCGGCCCGTCAATCACCGTGTAATCAAACTCTTCGCGACACGCCCCCAGAAACTTGGGAAGGTATGTAAAGCCCACGTGCGACCGCGTCGTGGAGGCCGAGGGTGTGTCCAGCACGAACAGGCTCTCGCTGTGGACCGCCGCGGCCGACCGGATGAGCTCGCCGTCAATCCGGTCCCCATCGGCGAGCACGTGGTCAAGCCCGAAGCGCGGCTCGATCCCCAGGTAGCCCGACACCGCCGGGCAGTGCGCATCCATGTCTACCAGGAGGGTCGGAGACCCAGAACCCTGCCTCAGTTCATTCGCCAGATTGACGCTGAACACCGTCGCCCCGCACCCGCCGCTGGAAGAGAGCACGCTTGCCAGAAACCCCAGACGCGCCCGACGGGCAACGCCATTGGGGACCACTCGCTGCAACACACCGACCAGGTCCACCGACATCGACGCCTTGGCGACAAAGTGCCTCGCGCCAATCTGCATGGCCTGCAGCAGAAGTTCCTGGCGCGGCTGGCCGGACATGACCACGAACCGTGTGTCGGGAAAACGGCTGATCACCGGGTCCAGAAGAGAAAGCATCCGCTCCGGGTTTGGATCAATGTCAACCACCGCCGCCGGGGCCCGGCTCGTGCCCAGCCGGGTGATCAACTCCTGCAGGCTCCCGCAGGTCGAACCCAGCTCGAACCCCGCGGCCCGACCCACCGCGGTGCCGACGGCGCGCACCGCCTCCGGGTCGTTTGTCAGCAGCAGGACACCCTTTGAAGAAACCCCAGCCACCATCTCACTTGCTCCCCGAGGTCCGGTCATGCTCTCCAGGCTGTGCCTTTGGCCTTGCCGAAGCGCCGCTCTGCGCCGCCGGCTGGTCGTGGTTCGCCCACGCCCCCGGGCCGCGAAGCCTGTCAAGACCCTTCTCCTTCATCCACGCCGCATCCGATGGCGACACCTTGGGCGAGCCGACGCCCACAAGCTGACCGGTGGCGTAAAGCTCCCAGTCGTTGGGCGGCGTGTGCAACGCCCCCGGCATCGCCGGCTTCTCTCCGAGGTTCAGCGGCTCAACCAGGTCGGCGGTGACCATGACGATGAGCTCGGTTTCACCCATGTTGTAACGAACGGATCGGAAGAGCGGCCCCAGGATCGGCAAGTCGCCAAAGCCCGGCACGCGCGAGTTGCGCGCATCCGCCCGCTGGTTGATCAGCCCGGCCAGTGCGAAGGTCTGGCCGCTCTTGAGCTCGAGCGTCGTCTCTGCACGCCGCGTCAGAAGTGATGGGACCTGGAAGCCCTGAATCGTGACCGCGCCCTTGTCGGACAGTTCGCTGACCTCCGGGGCCACGTTGAGACGAATGGTGTTGTCGCCCAGGACAACCGGCTTGAACCGAAGCCGCACCCCAAACTCCCGGTACTCGATGGTGATCGAGGTCGTCGCCCCGGCCCCACCACCACCGCCGCCCTGAACAACCGGGATCGGGTACTCGCCGCCCGCAAGGAAGTTCGCCTCCTCGCCGCTCAGGCACTTAAGGCTCGGTTCCGCGAGCACGCGGAGATACTGGTTCTCATGCAGCGCTTGGATGAAAAAGTTCAGGTCCCAATCCGGCACCCCGCCGAACATAGTGATCGATGGGCTCACCGTCGAACTGAACATTTCGGGCCCGATCGTAAACCCAGGATTGAGCGCGCCGCCGTTGAGCGGACCCGGCTGCAACCCGCCGAAGAAGTCGCTCCCCGACACATACGTGTTGACCCCCAGCGTCCGCACGGCACTTCGACTGACCTCCGCCACCCGCACCCGGATCAGCACCTGCTGAACCCCAGCGACCCCAGTCTTGTCCAGGTACGCCAGGCCGGTCTTGTCCAGGAACTCCCGGAGCATCGCCGCCTCTTCCATCCGGTGCAGCGACCCGCTCACGACGAGTATGTTCTGCGACATCGAGACGTCGATCTCCGACCCCTCGAACATCCTGGCCAGGTCCCCCTTCATGCGGGGAAGGTCGATCCCCACGTCCACTCGGGTGCGCCAAACCTGCTCGTCCTTGCTCCAGGCCACCAGGTCGGTTGACCCGGCCCGCTTGCCCATGACCAGGATCTGGTCGGGGGTGAGAACCTCGACGTTCACAACCTCCGGGTCAGTCACCGAGACCCGGGCCACCGGCCAGGGCGGCGTGACGAGTTGCGACTGTCCAACAAAAACGCCCAGGACTTTTTCGTCCGGGGCGGTTTGAACTCCTATGTCGACGGGCGGTTGGCCCGCCGCGGCCTGGATGGCGGTAAAGGCTGTCGGTGCGAGTACGGCGCCGACGATCCCCAAGTACTTGCGGTTCTTGTTCACGTCTGAGTGCTCCTGGTGGAACGGACTCAGACGCTATCGACCGCACCCCCTACCCAGTTTACCGCAAGTCCGAATCTGGTCCGCCCTTTGGGATCGGGAAGGACATGGTGGTCGCGTTCCCGGCCTTGAGGACCACCGTGTTCCACATCCGAACCTTGGGGGCTGCCTCAGGCGCAGGAACGGCCGGGGGCGCCGCCTCAACGACCTGCACCGGTGCCGGCGCAGTTACCGCCGACCCTTCCCCGGTCTCGGGCTCCCACGGATCCTCGAGCTCGATGCCCAGGTCCGTAAGCTTGGTGATCTGTTCGGTCACCTCGGCGGTATCCGTTGGGTTGCGAAGCGCCAATGTGACGACCCCGTGGTCCATCGCCAGTTGCAGCGACTGCGCCTGCGTGTCGTTCACCAACAGCGTCACCCTGTGGCGACGATCGCCCGCCTTGCGGGCATTCTTGCTGTCGCCGCCCTCGCCCTCCTTGGGCGCATTGGCCGTCTTGTTCTCAACCGCAAGGACCTCGATGCCGCGGAGCAGCGTCTTGGAGATCACACCCATGGTCCGGCTGCCCTTGGACCGCATGTCAAACGACGCGATCACGTCAACACGACTGCCGGGGTACAGAAGCCCGTCGAGCACCGCATAATCGGCCAGGGCGACGCTGACCGCGCGCATCCCGTTCTTCAGGTTCGCGGCCAGTTGCACACCCGAGCCGTCGCCCGCGAAGCACGTCGCGGTGAAGGGCTGCCCCTCCACCATCGGCACCGCGAGAACCTGGCCAAGGACTTGCACAGGGTCCGAGAGCGCGTCCTTGGGCGCCTGGCTCTTGGCGACCCGCTTGGTCGTCACCCCGGACGATTCCAGTGTGGTGATGGCGCTCAGACCGCGCGATGCCACCAGCACCTCCACCTCGGCCTCGTCCGCCCCACCCGTGGCGCTCTGGGCCCGGGCCACCAGCACCGCCGCCGACAAAGCCGCAACCACACCAACCGCCGCAAGGCCGACAAACTGTAGTTTCATCTCGCTCCCCAACCTTTCTTATTGTGACTCCACATCACCCACCCTCAAACCGCGCCCGCTCCACCTCAGGGCGCGGCCTCTTTCGCCATGACAACCTCAGCCTGCAGCGTGCCGGGCACCGGAATGAACGGGACCCCAATCGCCAGGATGTTGGGGTAGGGCACGCTGATCGATACCGTCAACGCCTCACCCGATTCCATATCGGATGGGTCCGCGGGCACGAACGTCAGCGTGTACCCGCTCTCTCCCATGTTCACCATCGTCAGGGCGTTCAGCACCGCCGCCTCAACATCCCCCGCGCCAGAGCCATAGAGCGAGCCGACCCGGGCGCCCTGCCGGCACGCGTTGTTAATCTGCTGGGCCTTGAGGAACAACCAACCGTACTCGATGATCCCGAACAGGATCAACATCAGCAGCGGCAGCACCAGCGCCATTTCCAGCAACGCCGCGCCCCGCCTGGTTCTTGTTCCTACGAAAGACGCCATATGGCAACCCCTGCAAACGCCAGGCACGCCCCCGCGAAGATGGCGACGCCGTACGGCACCGTCGTCATCTCACGGACCGCCGGCATCGACCCTGACCCCACCACCACGCTCTGCCTGAAGCGGACCGCCGCCAGCCAGGCCACCAGCATCGAGAACAGGTTCTCGATCACCGACCGAACCTGCCTCTTCGCCACCGCAAAGGCCAACGCGAGGATCACCCCCGACGCCGCCACACATCCCAGCAGGATGAGCCCGTTCACCAGACCCAGCCATGCACCCAACGCCCCCATGAGCTTTGCATCACCGCCGCCACCGCCCGCGAACATGAACAGAAGCACGTACGGCAGGGCGAGCAACAGGACGGCGAGCATGGAATCCGCGAGCCCCGCCGCCCCTGCGCTCACCGCCGACCACGCCAACCCACCCGCCAGCACCGGGACCGTCAGCACGTTCAGAATGCGACGCGAGGAAACATCCGTGACCGCGGCCGCCAGTGAGGCGCCGAGAACGGCGCCCCACTGGACGAGCCACAAGTCTTGATCCCACAGCGTTGTCGCCAGCACCGCACGCCTCCCTTGGCAAAGTCACACCTTGTCTAGAGCATCGGCAATGCAGGGCAACGCCATGAGGCCGGTCCGGCTTACGGGAGGCCCGCGAGCAGGGTGGTGAACTGCAGGGCAACCCAGTCACCGATCAGGGCGACCGTGCCGATCACAGCGACCACGATGAGGCCGGTCATAATGGCGTACTCGATCGTCTCGAGACCAGCCTCGTCCGACATGAACCGATTCAGCATCTTCTTCATTTCTAAACCCTCTCAAGAACCCACGGTGCATGGGCTGGACGATTACGCCGCCAACCTGCTGCACCCACACATACCGGCCCCGGATCGGCCACAACACGCGGCCGAATACCTCCCGAGACCGATGATCAACACTTGAAACCTCACCCTCACTCCGCTGTACTCAACTGCATTCGTGCCATACATGTACTACATGTCCGTGCAGTTGCCCAGCAAATCATGCGCTGCCAGGCTATAACCCAGCCCCCTCAGGCGTCACGACCGGCCTCATGCTTACACGACTACGCCACACCCTATAAGATCATCCGTGTCGGGCCGCTGTCGCCCCGCGGTCGCACCTCTCGCGCCCCCGGGCGAGATTGTTATGAGACGCAATCAGGTGAAAACATGCACGATCCCCAAACTCGGGTCACCGCCCATGAACCGTCGGTGCGTATAGGACGATAAGACCCTCCAGCGTACTAGTACTCAACACCCCGTCCCCGGTAGTCACCATGAGTTGCAGACCACTCCAACGCCGCGGCGCCGTCCACATATGGGTCGCCATCCTGCTCGTCGTGCTGATCGGGTTCACCGGCCTAGCACTCGACACCGGCTATGGCGTGCTGGTCGGCAACCAACTGCAAAACGCCGCCGATGCCGGCGCCCTGGCCGCGGCAAGAGAAGTACGCTCAGCCCCCAGCAACGTCCGCGGGCTGGCGGTAGCGATTACCGGCCAGAACCGGGCCGGTCGCCTCCCGGTCAACATCGACGCTGATAACGACGTCATCATCGGCACCTTCGATACGGCCACACGGACCTTTGTGCAGGGTGGCACATCCCCCAACGCCGTACGCGTGACCGCCCATCGCACCGAGGGCTCTCCCGATGGCGGCGTACCGCTCTCGTTCGGGCCGCTCTTCGGCACGAACTCCGCCGACGTCACGCGAACCGCGACTGCCATGGCCATCGGCCCTGACTTCCCGGCTCTGCTTGTCTTGCACCCCTCGAGCCGCTGCGCTCTCACCGTGTCCGGAAGTGCCACCCTCACCGTCACCGGCGGCCCCGTCCACGTCAACTCCAGCAACCCAAGTTGCGCGGCCTGTATCGGCGGCAACAGCGAGGTCCACGCCAGCGCCCTGAACACCTTCGGTCAGGCCTGCATCAATGGCGGCACGCTCCTGGACACAACCGTCAACACCGGAGTCGCCCCATACCCCGACCCATTTGCCGCGCTACCGGCGCCGCCCATCGGCTCCCCCCTTGGGAGCATCACGGTTGGAACAGGGCAAACAGTTACCCTGGCACCGGGGAACTACTCCGGCGGCCTTACCATCCGCGGCACCGCGATCCTCAGCCAAGGCGTATACGTAGTCGGCGGCACCGGCCTGAAACTCAACAGCGGCGCGGTGCTCGAAGCCGACGGTGTCATGTTCTATATCGCGGCCGGTGGAATGTCCGTTTCCTCCGGTGTTGACTTCTCGCTCCTCGCGCCCGATCCGACCCGCCATAGCTTTGTAGGGGTTGACACCTACGCAGGCATCTCGATCTTCCAGGCACGAACCAATAACTCGACCGCTACCTTGAGCATGTCCGGTAATATCGCGCTCGACGGCGTGTATTACTTTCCCAACGCCGCCTTGAACATTACCAGCAGCGGAAGCCGGTCCGGTGCGAGGTTCATCGCGAGCGAGCTCAAGTTCACAGGCTCGGGTGAGATCATCATTGATTACCACGCCCCCAGCCCATCCGACTCGCCCACGTACTTGGTTGAGTAGCGTTAATGAAGCGCATGCAAGCGGCATGGCCCTATAACACGGCATGGGTGTGACGAACATCTGAAAGTGCTGATCCGTGGGAAGTATCCATCGATTCCCAGCCATCGCGGGGTATGCTGAGGCAATGCCGCAGCAGCCTGTCCATACCCGCACAAGCGTTGCGAGGCGCGCAGCCCTTCAACAGCGTCGCGGCATGGTCCACGTTTGGGTCGCGCTCGTGATGCTCATCCTTATTGGGTTTGCTGGACTTGCCCTCGACACGGGGTATGGCGTGCTCGTCGGGAATCAACTCCAGAACGCGGCAGACGCCGCGGCCTTGGCCGCCGCCGGTCGGGTGCGATCCGCCCCCAGCGGGGTCCGTTCCACCGCGGCCGAGTTCGCTGGATTGAATGAGGCCGCCAAGCTCGGTGTCTGGATCAACCCCGACGCCGACGTCATCATCGGCACCTTCAACTATGACACACGGGCATTCAGCCTGGGCGGGCGTTCACCAAACGCGGTACAGGTCACCACCCGTCGCGAGGCGGGGGTCGGCGACGGCGCGGTCCCACTCCTGATCGCGCCCGTGTTTGGTGTGGACTCGCACGATGTTGTCCGCACCGCAACCGCCGCGATTTCAGGCACCGGCGACCCGGCCCTCCTGGTGCTCCACCCAAGCAACCGGTGCGCGCTGACCCTCGCGGGAACCTCCTTCCTCACGGTCCGCGGTGGCCCTATCCATGTCAACTCGAACAATGGAAACTGCGCCACGTGCATCAGCGGCAACAGCGTTGTTGAGGCAGCAGCCATCAACTCGATGGGCCAATCCTGCATCGCCAATGGAGCAGTCGTGGATGCCCTGGTCAACACCGGCGTCCCTCCACTCCTCGACCCGTTGGCATCGCTCCCCAACCCACCCATCGGCGCTCCACTCGGAGGCGTCACGGTTGGTATCGGGGACGTCACCACCCTTGACCCGGGAAACTACTCAGGCGGGCTCACGGTCCGGGGCCACGCAATCCTGAACCCCGGCATTTACGTGATTGGTGGCTCAGGACTCAAGATAAACAGCGGTTCCGCCCTGACCGCTGATGGGGTCATGCTCTACATCGCATCGGGTGGCGTCGACATCTCCTCTGGTGTAGCAATCACGCTCAATCCTCCCGACCCCTCCGTGCACGGCTTTACAGGTGCCGACACGTACGCGGGTATCGCCATATTCCAAGCCCGCAGCAACACAGCAACGGCAAACTTCAGCGTTTCGGGTGAAGTCGGCATGACCGGAACGTACTACTTCCCACAGGCCGCCTTGAACGTCACCAGCAACGGCGGAAGGGCGGGCGCACGCCTGATTGCCAGCGAACTCAAGTTCACCGGCTCCGGCAACATCGAGATCGACTTCCACGGCAACAACCCCTTCGACTCACCGCCCGTCCTGGTCAAGTAACGCACCTCCGGACGAGGCCCACACGAGCCGCGCATCAGCCCCGGCGCCTGACCATTGCGCGATGTGCCCTCCTTCGCTCCATCCTGCACCCTGACCAAACCGTGCCGCTTGCGGTAAGCTCTCCGGCGAGCCCCGTTTCCCCCGCTCGCGCCCGTGCCCACCGTGTATCCACCCACCCCTCCCATCACCCGACGTGTTGCGCTTGCTGCGCTCACCACCGCCGCTGCCAGCATCGCCCTCTGGCCTCGCAAACCGCGGAGCCTCGCCTCAACCCCCCGTGGCCGTGTGATCATCGACTACTGGGAGAAGTGGACAGGCGAAGAGGCCGCTGCCATCCAGCGCGTCGTTGATCTCTTCAACGCTTCGCAGAGCCGCACCTGGGTCCGCCGTACCCCCGTCAGCGACATCAAGACCAAGGCCATGGTCGCCATCGCCGGCGGGGACCCGCCCGACGTCGTCGGCCTCTTCAGTTTCAACATCCCGCTCCTGGCCGAGTCCGGAGCGGCCATGGCCCTCGACGAACTTGCAACCCCCGATACTCCCCCTTCCGCCACCCCATACAAGCCCGCCGTCCAGCGATTGCTCTCCTACAACGGCCGGGTCTGGGCGGGCGTCAGCAGTTGCTACACACTCGCCCTTTACTACAACCGATCACTCTTCCGCAATGCCGGCCTAAACCCGGACAACCCGCCGCGCACCATCAGCGAGTTCGACGCCGCGTCCGAGCAACTCACGCTCCAGACCCCCACCGGCGACATCGAGCGTGCCGGGTTTCTGCACAACGTGCCGCTCTGGTGGCCGTACTTCTGGCCGACCGTCTTCGGCGGCTCCCTCTACGACCACAAGAATGCACAGGCGACCATTGCCAGCCAGAAGGGCATCGATGCGTACGCGTGGATCCAGGGCTACCCCAACCGCCTGGGGCGCGAGGCAACCGCAAGGTTTGCCACAACCTACGCCCGTGCCTTCCACCAGGCCGACGACCCGTTCTTCACCGGGCGCGCTGCAATGGTTGTCCAAGGCCCGTGGATTGCAAGCTTCATCGCACGACAGAAACCCGACCTTGACTACGCCGCGACCCCCGTCCCCGTCGCAGACCTCCTCTACCAGGCGGATGCACCCCTGGGCCTGGTCGAGGCCGACGTCCTCATCATCCCCCGCGGCTGCCGTCACCCGCAGGAGGCTTACGACTTTGTCCGCTTCACCCAGCGCCAAGACATGCTGGAACTGCTCGCCTCTCTCCACGGCAAGAGTTCCCCACTGCTCAATGTCTCCCCCTCGTTCACAGCCCAACACACTAACCGGTATGTCTCCGTCCACGATGCAATCACCGCCAGCCCCCGGGCCGACATCCTGCCCCAGACCAGAGTCTGGCAGCAGTACTCCGACCTGACCATCTCCGCCTTCCAGGCGATCTGGGACGGTGCCGATGTAAAGTCCACTCTCCAGACAACTGAATACCGCGCTCAATCTCTGATCGACCACGCCGTCGCTCTCAGAGCCCGCCGCGCACTCCTCAAGGGGAGCGGCGCGTGAACCACGTAGCCCAATCGCGCCGCGACGTTCTGCGAGGCCTCGCCTGGATCAGCCCCTGGGCCATCGGGTTCCTCGTGTTCCTGGCCGCCCCCATCCTGCTCAGCCTGTGGTACAGCCTCACCGACTACACGCTGATCGAGCGTCCCGTCTGGCTGGGCCTCGCCAACTACCGCGAGCTCTTCGCCGATTCCACTTTCATCACCGCCGTCCGCAACACCCTGCTCTTCAGCACGCTCTACGCGGCCGCCAGCACCGTGCTCTCCCTGGCCCTGGCGCTGCTGCTCGAGCAACGCCTCCGAGGCTCCGCCCTGGTGCGGGCCATCGTCTTCCTCCCCACCACCGTGCCCATCGTCTCCGCTTGCGTGACCTGGATGTGGCTGTTCAACCCCGACTTCGGCCTGATCAACAGCGCGCTGCACGTGACCGGCATCGACGGACCCAACTGGCTGGGCGACCGCGACTGGGCTCTCCCTTCACTCGCCCTGATGAGCCTGTGGGTGGTTGGCGGCCCGCTCCTGGTCTGCTCAGCCGCCCTGCGCGATGTCCCCGGCACCCTCTACGAAGCCGCCTCGCTCGACGGCGTGTCCACCATCGGCCGGTTCCATCACATCACACTCCCCATGATATCCCCCGCCCTCTTCTTCAACACCGTGATGGCCGTCATCTGGTCCGTTCAACTCTTCGCCCCGCCCCTCATCATGACTCCCCGCGGCATGGAAGACGCGACCACCACCTGCTCCCTCTTCATCTACACCAACGCGTTCTTCTACGGCCGCATGGGCTACGCCTGTGCCGCCGCCTGGCTCCAGATCGCCGCAACCATCGCGCTCGTCTGCACCGTGCTGGCGCTGGGTCGAAAGTTCATTTACTACCGAGCCGGATGAGTTCCAACCAACCCCATCCCCGTCGAATCCGCGCGAAGCCAGGCCTAAGCCGCCTGGTGCTGTACGCACTGCTCCTGGCTGTCGCGGTGCTGTACATTGCGCCCCTGCTTTGGATGTTTGCTGTCTCCGTCAATAATCCGTCCCAGGCCTCCACCCCGGGACTCGACCCCCTCCCCACCACCCTGAGCGACTCGTCCGGGCAACTGCTTTCCCGCGATGACCCCGCGTACTGGGCCGCCCTCGCCGACCAAGCCGCGGGTAACTATGCCCAGGTCTGGAACAGCCCGCTCGCCGACTTCCCCCTCTACCTGCACAACTCAGCGTACGTGACGCTCCTCGGCGTCCTGGGCATGACCACTTCAAGCGCCGTCGCTGCCTACGGGTTCTCCCGCCTCCGCTGGCCGGGGCGCAACGCGGTCTTTGTGCTGGTCGTCATCTCCCTCATGATCCCGCAGGCGGTGCTGCTGGCCCCCCAGTACGTGCTCTTCAAGCACCTCGGCCTCATCGGCACGCTCATCCCGCTTTGGCTCCCCTGCTGGTTCGGCGGCGCGTTCAGCATCTTCCTGCTCCGCCAGTTCTTCCTGTCGATCCCCCGCGAACTGGATGAAGCGGCCATGCTCGACGGCTGCTCCCACCTGGGCGTCTTCCTCCGCATCATCCTGCCCGTCTCCAAACCCGTGCTCGCCGTGGTCGCGCTCACCCAGGCCATCGTCTGCTGGAACGACTTCCTCGGCCCCTTGCTTTTTCTCAACCACCAGGACCAGTTCACCCTCGCACTCGGCCTGCAGATGTACCAGTCCCAGCACGGCGGTGTGCCCTGGAACCTGGTCATGGCCGCGAGCACGATCGTGGTTATCCCCGTGCTGATCCTCTACATCGTCGCTCGGCGCTTCCTGATCGACGGCATCGCAACCCAGGCGATGAAGGGTTGACACCCAACCGCACAACCTTCACCCTATTCAAGGTCAACCGTGATCCGTTCCTCTTCCGACGGCTCGCCCACCAGCGTCGTGACCGCGGCAACACGCTTCACCGTACCGGGCAATGCGTCAATCTCAACCCGCGCCACCGCCAACTCCCCACCCCTCGCCCCCAGCCTCCGCACCACCGCCGTTCCCTTCCACCGCTCGCCCGTCTCGTTGATCGCGTACACGCCCCAGGACCCTTCCAGCGGCTGCGACGTCAGCAGCCGTGGCGCGAACGCTCGCTGGACCGCAAAGTACACCGGTTTTTCGCGCCCCGCGGAGTCAATCAATGACCACGACAGCCCCGGCCATGCATCATTGAACTGCCACACCAGAATCCCTGAACACCGATCCGGCTGCACGCGCAACCACTCGATATAAGCCGCGACGTACCGCGCCTGCAACTCCTGCGCCTGGCTCAGCCACTTCCCAAACGAGCCCGCCTCCGCAAACATCCCTCGCATCGGCCCGAAAAGCCATCGCTCCATCCCCCCCGGACCGCGCTGCCTCCGCACGAGTTCGGCGGGCACGATCTCCCCACCTTTCGCGGACACCCCCGCCTCGGCCAGTGTCGCGCCATCCGAAGGGCCTTGCCACCCAAACTCAGCCACGAACGGCGGCGTGTACCCCCGATAGTCCGCGGGCCGCGCCACCTCCCACGTGTGGTGGTCACCGCGCCCCGCATCATTGGGATGAACCCCGCCACTCCCCGACCACGGGCTGTTGACCCAATACGGAACCGTCGAGTTGACCTCCCGCACCACGCGCGGCAACACATCTTCCCAATACGCCTTCCCCCACGTCTGGCCCGGCCGCAACTTCTCTCGAAACCCCCACGATTCAAACGCCCAGTTCGTCTCATTCCCCCCGCACCACATCACGACCGCAGGGTGCCGCGCCAGCCGCCCCACCTGATGCCGCGCTTCCGCTTCAACCAGCGACCAGATCGGCTCCTCCTCCGGATAGCACGCGCACGCAAACATGAAGTCCTGCCACACCATGATCCCCATCTCATCGCACAAGTCGTAGAACCAGCCCGGCTCGTACCGCCCCCCGCCCCACACCCGGACCATGTTCATGTTCGCATCGACAAGCTGCCCAAGTCGACGTGATACTCGCTCCCAAGTCCGGTCCCGCGCCCACAGCCCTTCGGGAATCCAGTTCGCTCCCTTGCACTGCACCGGCCTGCCATTCACGACCAATGAAAACCGCCCGCCCGCATCGTCGAGCCGGATCGAGCGAAACCCGACGCGGCAGTTCTGCTCCGCCACGACAATCGCCCCCGGTCCGTCCATCGCTTCAACACGCAGTTGTACAACAAGCCGGTAGACCCGCTGCGGGCCTGCCCCGCGGGGCCACCACAGCCCCGGATCCGATACCTCACATCGCAACGACGCCCACACTTGCGTGGCGGCACCGCTGCGCACAACTTCTACCGAGGACTCTGCGCCCAACTCGGGCATGCAGGCATACACCCATCGCCTCTCTCCCTCGCCCAAGCCCGACAGTTCAACACACACACTCAAGTCAACCGACCACGCCGAGCCCCCGTTGTGCCGAACCACCGGCACCACCCTCTCGATCCGCGCGCCGCTCCAGCCCTCAAGCCGCACCCCGCCCGTAATCCCGCACGTCGCTGCCCGCGGCCCCCAATCCCATTGAAACCCGCTCGCGCACTTGCGGATGAACACGTATGGGTCCCAGTCCCCATTCACCGGCCGCGTCCCCAACCGGGCTGCCTCCGCATGCACGTGCCTGAGCGGGCTCGTGAACCTCACCGACAACCGGTTCGTACCCGTCCGCAGCACCCCCGCCACACTGAACCGGTGCGGAATGAACTCGCTCGCCGCCCTCCCCACCTCAACCCCATTGAGTTCCACGGTCGCAACCGTGTCCAGGCACTCAAACACCAGGTCGATCTCTTGATGCCCCAACACGCTCGAATCCACTGCGAACTCGCACTCGTACGCCCAGTCCGTCCACGACACCCATTGCACATGCAGTTCGCCATCGCCGATCGCCGGATCGGGGATGAGCCCCGCGTCCATCAGGTCCGTGTGAACGCACCCCGGCACACTCGCCCTGTACCTTCCCCGCACGCCCCCCGGCACGCGCGAGATGTCCCCCACGGCGTGCACCGTCCAAGGCAAGGACGACAGTTCTTGTGAAAACATCGTGTTCATGCGCGTGTCGGGTACCATCGTAACCCGTGATCCCGCCCGCGCACATCCCGCCCCGCCCGCAGCAGCGCCGCCGCTACACCTGCTACCTCGCTCCGGAGCACCCCACGGGCAAAGCGAACCCGGAGAGCCCCCCTTGGAAAGACGCTCCATGGACCGACGACTTCGTTGACATCGAGGGCGACGCCAAACCACGCCCGCCGCTCCGCACCCGGGTCAAACTGCTCTGGGACAGCGAGTGCCTCTACATCCTGGCATGCATGCAGGAACCCCATCTCTGGGCCACGCTCACCGAGCACGACTCCGTTGTCTACCACGACAACGACTTTGAGGTCTTCCTCAGCCCCACCGGCGACAACCACCGCTACTACGAACTCGAAGTCAACGCCCTCGGCACCGTCTTCGACCTCTTCCTCCCCAAGCCCTACCGCGACGGCGGTCCAGCCGACCACGCTTTTCACTTCGAGGGCCTCCGCAAGTCAGTCCGCCTCGGCGGCACCCTCAACGACCCCCGTGACACCGACCAGGACTGGACCGTCGAGCTTGCCATCCCCTGGACAAGCCTCAGCAGGCACGGCAACGCATCCGCGCCCAATGACGGCGACGTGTGGCGGCTCAACTTCTCCCGGGTGCAATGGGACCTTGAAGTCATCGACGGCGCGTACCGCAAGACTCCACACGCCCCCGAGCACAACTGGGTCTGGTCCCCCCAGGGCCTCATCGACATGCACCGCCCGGAGATGTGGGGGTACCTTCAGTTCTCTCCTCTCCCCCCCGGGCGCGCCCTGGCCGCACCACGCGTCGACCACGCCCTGCCCGCAAAGAACGCCCTCCACGACATCTACTACGCCCAGAAGGCTTACCACGCGGCAACCGGTGCATGGGCCAGTTCGACCCTGCAACTGAACTTCCCGAACGCCACACACCCTGACCTCGTCGGCCCGCCGCGCCTGCAACCGACGTCAGACGGCTGGCAGGCCTTCCAACAGATAAAAGCAGAGGACGGCCGCCTGCAGACCTGGGGCATCCGGCACGACTCGCTGATCTCGCGCTTCGACGAACCCAAAGATGTACTCCCCATGCGGACCAACCCGTGATCGACCGCTTCGCCAAGTTCTCCCAGTCGCTGCGATCCAGAGTCCGCTCGGTTCGCCTCGGTGCCTCCCAAGTACCGACGCTCCTCGCGCACCCCGACTGGAAAAGCCCGGCACCCACCGTCCTCTGGATGCACGGCCGCACCGTGTCCAAGGAGCTGGACTCGGGCCGCTACCTGCGATGGATCCGCGGGGGAATCGCCGCCGTCGCCGTTGACCTCCCCGGCCATGGTGAGCGCTTCGAACTGGCGATGCAGCACCCTCGACGCTCGCTGGATGTTGTGGCTCAGATGGTCAGCGAAGTAGACTCAATCGTTGCCGCGTTAGGCCACAACGCGGATGTCCAACCATGCTTCGACCTCTCCCGGCTAGCCATCGGCGGGATGTCGGCCGGCGGAATGGCTGCCCTCCGCCGCCTTTGCGCTCCCCATCCATTCTCGTGCGCCTCGGTCGAAGGCACGACCGGTTGGCTCGGGGGCCTGTACCTCGACGAGCCAGACTCCGACGATGGTGCTCGCACCCAGGCTCCCTGGGCCGTCGCCCACGACCCAGCCACTGTGAAGGCCCTTGACCCGTTCGAGCACCTGCGCACCTGGCGCCCGATCCCCTTGCTCGCCCTCCACTCCGAGGCCGACCGGATCATCCCGGTCGCCGGCATGCGCCGGTTCATGGGTGCACTCCAACGCCAATACGAGGCGCAAGGCAACAACTCTCCCCTCACCCTCGCTACCTGGCCAGAGACAGGTGCGCCCGCGGAACATGCCGGCTTCGGCCGCGTCGCAAACGAAGCCAAGTCCCTGCAGATTGCGTTCCTTTCGGAACACCTCCGCCCTATCATTCCCTCGGGTTGAACGACCGCCCTGACCGATCACTTGGTATGCCCGGCCCCGCTGGTTTCACCATGGAAAACTCCCCCCGATTCGGCCCATACCGGATTGTCCAAGCCCTCGAGCCGACGCGGTTGGTCAGCCCCGGCGAATCCCCGCAATCCTCCCGCTCAGCCCGCCGCTTTGTCGCCGTCCATGACCGGACCAGCACAAGTCACCTGCTCTACTTCCTCCCCGCGCCCGACCGCCGCTCGATCCGTTCATTCCTTGCGGCCGCCGAGCCCCTCTCCGCGCTGCACCACCCCCACCTCCTTGCGATCGAGGCCTACTCCCTCTGCACCCAGCGCGGCGCGTGCCTCATCTCGCCATTCACAGGCCACCACCACGGCCTCCTTACCCTGGGTGAACTGCTGCGCCTGAAAGGCGGCCGGATGGACCAGACGGAGGCCCTCCGCGCCATCGCTCAGGTGCTGTGCGCCCTCCGCTACGCCCATGCCCAGAACGTCACCGATGGCGCCCTCGACCTCGACCGCTTCCAGGTCGACACCAGGGGCAGTCTCCAGACAGAGCTCTTCGGGCTTGCCAGGTTGCTCGCTCCCACTCCGATCCCGTTGAGCGATGCCGTTCGCAATGACGTCCATGCCATCATATTGGTTGCCAGGTCGGTCCTCGCGGGCGCGCCAGACGCCGCCACCGGACCTCGCATGATGGAGCCAAAGGCCCGTCCGCTCGACCGCCGCGTTCTCACCTGGCTGGCCGAAGGCCTCGACCCGCTCGGCGGCTTCACTTCAGCAAACTCAGCCCTCCGCGCTCTTGAAGCAGCCCAAGGCCAGTCCATGCGCGATCCGCCCCGCATCGGAATAGTCCGCTCAGCCCTCGATCGCCTTCGAGGGGTCGTCCCAACCTTCTCATAACTTGGTGTTACCGAGGCTGTGGCTGTTCTGCCGGAACGGCCTCGCCGCTGGTCCCATTGACCGCCGCCATGTCGGTGCGGACCTGGTCCATCACTTCCCGTTGCTTGGGCGTCAGCAATGCGCCGAACCGCTCCTCCAGAGCCGCCAGGACCGCTCGCGCATTGGCCGATCCGCGTGACTGGGTAAGGCCCCTCAGCCACGCCTCGACCGCAGCCCCCGTCTGCCCCGCCGCCTCAATGCGTCCCAGCACCAAAAGCGCGGAGCACCGCAGGTCATTGAGCGCCGCGGCGTTGGGCAATCCCTCCGCGCCGGCCAGGGCGTCCAGCGTTTCCAGGACCGCCCCAGGCTGATTCTCATCCAGTTGCATCCCGGCAAGAACCTCGACGCCAAGGCTGATCGCCGCCATCTGCGCCGCATCCGCCCGCTCCGACATCACCCGATCCTCCAGCGTCAGCAGCGTGAGGAAAACCCGGCGGAGCCCGCCGTCCTGCGTCCCCCGGGAAACCTCCAGCAGGTCCGCCGCGGGCAAAGCGCGGGCCAGACGCAACACCGCGTGACGACCGGTCTCAGACATCCCCGTCGGCAACGCCAGCACTTCGCGGAGCCCCTTGGCCGTCGCGTGATGAAGCAGAGCACCCCGCGCCGCCGCTTCAAAAAGGTCCGGGTGATCGCCCGCCGCCCGAAGCAACGGCCCCTGAAACTCGGGGTACATCGCCAGCACCTCGCCCGCCGCTTGCCGCGCGGGCGCCGCCCCCGCCTCCAGCAACGGCGTCAACCCCATCAGGTCGGCATCACCGCCCGCCATGCCCAGGAGCCACACACTCGCCCCCGTCAGCTCTTCTCGCGGCAAGTCGCGCACCACGGTCAACACGCGCTGCGTCTCTTCCCATTCAAGTTCGCCGGACCGGAACAACCACCAGCACGCCTCCATCGCCGCCGCCCGCGCTGTGGTCCCGGACGCCAACCATGTCATCGCCGGCGTCACAACCGCCCGCGTCGGCCACCGCGCCGCCGCCAGCAACATGTCCGCCGCCGCCACCGGGTTCGTCTCCTCCGCCAGCGCAACCGCGACCGCCGCCCCGGCGCCCTCCGGAGCGAGTTGCCTGACCAGCACCGCGGCATTGGCCCGCACGTGCGGGTCTTCACTGGACAGCAGTCTCAACGAGGCATCACCCACCGGACCATCCAGCCGCCCTGTCGCCGACAGTTCCCGCGCGACAAGCTCAAACCCAAGGTCCACAACCGCCCCCACATCATCCAGAAGCAAAGCCGCGAGCAGCGCCGGGCGGTCCTCCGGCCGAGTCGCCAGGTGCAGCCGCCGCAGGTACGAAACCAGCCGCTCCATGGCAGCGACCCGCTCCTTCTCCAGCCGGTCGGCACGCCGAGCCATCGCCGCAATCAAGTCCATCCGCCACTGTGATTCGCTGACCTCCTCAAGCCCCTCCAGCCACCGCCTCCATGCCGCCGGGTCCTCCCCCAGGTCATCCCTCCCCGACAACCTGGCCATCGCCCGAACGGCCACCTGCGACGCCGCGGGTTCGGATTGCTCCCGGACATACAACCCCAGCAACTTCGCCGAATCCCGCGTGTGAAACGACCCCAAGGCCCCCAGCACCAGGGGTACATCCTCCGGCTCCGAACTCGCCAGGCGGGCTGCGATCACCGGGAACAGCCGGGGCGAAACATCCGGCTGCGCCGCCACGGCTCGCAACACGTGCGCCGCGCCCCCGGCCCCCGGGAGCGGCTGGGCCAACACCGCCGCCAGCACATCGCGTGCCTCCGCCGATTCAGCCCTCTGTACCAGCCACGCCGCCGCCGCCGCGCGCGCGCCATCAGATTCTGATCCATCCCGAAGGGCCGATAAGACCTGTTCAAATCCGTATGGAGAGCCCGGCTCCGCCCGCGCCGGTTCGGCCTCGCTCTCGACCGACGCCGTCGCGCCCGACGGTGAGCAAAGCAGCACGCCAAGCGCCAGGCCAAGCACGAGCATGCGGCCACGCATCAGCCAACCGCCGTGGATAAGAAACCCAGTGCTCATCGCCGCTCCAGACTCCGCGAGCGTGGGATCGTGCCGGGCGTTCATCGCCCTCGCCGATCCTAATGGATCTACTCGGCCAAGTCGCCGGTGCTCAACCCTGATTTTCTCAGATGGCCAAGAAAAGTCATCTCAACAAAGGCGCTGACGACAGTACTGCCCGCACCTACCCAGGCCCGCCCTCACCAGATCCCCTGGCCGCGAGCAACCGCACCACTTCATCGACATCCTTGTCCCCGCGTCCGGAAAGACTCACGACCAGGTTCTGATCAGCCTTCATCCCGGCCGCCCGGTCCACCGCCGCCGACAGCGCGTGGGCTGTCTCCAGCGCGGGAAGAATCCCTTCGGCCCTGGCCAACGCCAAGAACGCGTTCAGAGCCTGATCATCCGTCACCACCGTGTACTCCACCCGCCCGGCATCCTTCCAGTACGAGTGTTCAGGCCCTACGCCCGGATAATCCAGACCCGCCGAGCATGAATGCACCGCCGACGTCTGACCAAACTCGTCCTGGAGAACGTAACTCATCGAGCCATGCAGCACCCCGGGTGTCCCCTTGGAAAGGGTCGCCGCGTGCTCCCCCACCGCGCTGGACCGTCCGCCCGCCTCCACCCCAAGCAACTTGACCGCCGCTTCATCGATAAAGGGGTAGAACATCCCCGCCGCATTGGAGCCCCCACCCACGCACGCGACGATGAGGTCCGGCATCTTGCCCAGCAACCGCAGCGACTGGGCCTTGGTCTCGCGCCCGATGATCGACTGAAAGTCCCGAACAATGACCGGGAACGGGTGTGGCCCGACCACCGACCCCAGGATGTAATGCGTGGTGTCGGAAGACCCCATCCAATCCCGCATCGCCTCGTTCGTGGCATCCTTAAGCGTCCGGGAACCCGAGTCAACTTCGATCACCCGGGCCCCGAGCAACTTCATCCGGGTCACGTTCAGCCGCTGCCGCCGCACATCCTCCGTCCCCATGTAGATGTCGCACGAAAGCCCGAAGTGCGCCGCCGCCGTCGCCGTCGCCACCCCGTGCTGCCCCGCCCCGGTCTCGGCGATCACCCGCCCCTTACCCATGCGAACGGTCAGCAGCCCCTGGCCCATCGTGTTGTTGATCTTGTGGGCCCCGGTATGCGCCAGGTCCTCACGCTTGAGCCAGATCCGTGCTCCCTCACCCTTCGGAAGCCTTCCCCGCACCAGGTTGGTCAACCCCTCCGCAAAGTACAGCGGCGTCGGCCGCCCCACAAACGACTTCTCAAGCCCCCGCAACTCATCCCAGAATGATGAGTCGTCCCGCACCCGCGCGTACGTCTCCTCCAACTGCCGCAGCGCCGCGATCAGAGTCTCCGGCACATACGCACCCCCGTATGCACCAAACCGCCCCTCCTGGGTCGGAGCCTCCGAAAGCCTGGGGGGCGGCGGCGGCTTGGTGGGCTGCATTCGTTGACTGGCGGAAGGAGCGCGGCTCATGGACGGAGCGTAGGCGGACTTCCATTCCCCCCCGCGCGGCACGAACCCCTGCATCTCCTCATTCCGAACCAATGCTCCGTGCTTCTCCGCGTCCTTCCGCCCCCTCCCTTACCTCCGCGTTCTCTTCGTCGGACGCCTCACGCCCCAACCCCCGCGTCCCGATCCGCCCCCTCCGCCGCCGCCCGCCCTCGCTTCTCATCAACAAGCAGCGTGATTGCCAGCCCCACCACCAGAAACCCCGCTAACACCAAGAGTGACATCGTCGTCCCATACCGATCCTTGACGACCGCGAACGGAATCGTGCAGACCGCGGCCAGCTTGAAGACCATCCCCCATACCCCGAACACCTCCGCCGTCCGCGACGCCGGCGCCAGGAACCCGACAAAGGCGCGATTGGCCGAGCCCAGCGAGCCCAGCCCGACCCCGATCAGGTTGCCAAGCAGCCACAGCGGCCACGTCGGGAAGGTCGCTGGATTCAGCGACACGGAGTGAAGGTGCGCGTAGTACGCGAAGCCCAGGCTCGTGAGCAGCCACAAGACAAGGAGTGCAATCGTCATCCGCTTATGCCCGAACCGGTCCTGGTACAGCGTCGGCAGCAGCGTCCCCCCGACACCCGACACCGTGATCACTCCAACAAAGACGACCAGCCGAACCTCGTCGAAACCAAACTCCTTCGCCAGAATCGACGCGAAGAAAATAATCACGCTCATCGCCGTTCCGTAAAACAAAGACGCGGCCATCAGCGTGATGAGGTCTCGGAACTCCCGGATGTGCCGCAATGATTCCCGCAGCCTCACAAACCCCACCAGCAGGATGTGCACGCCCCGGTGACTGGGCTGCGTCGGCCTCTCCCGCAGAAACAGCAGTGTGGGAATGATGAACGCCCCGAACCAGACGCCGGCGAACACGAAGAACGGCCGCCATTGCTCAGCAGCCCCCAAGCCAAAGAGCTGCATCGCAGCGGCTGTCAAGATCAGCAGCAGCAGCGCTGCCGCGTACGCACACCCCCATGAAAACCCGGAAACCCGCCCAAAGTCCTCGCGCCGCGCCAGCTCCGGCAAGTACGCTGCGAGAAAGTTCTCCCCGATGGAGAATGCGAAGTTTGCAGGGATATAAATGGCCATCGCCAGCGCCAGCTGCCCGGGCCTGATGAGCCCCAGCATGCACGTCAGGATCGCGCACGCAAAGCCCGTGATGACCAGCGCCTCTTTCTTCCACGACCGCTCATCGGCCAACGCCCCGGCAATCGGCGATGCCAGCACCACCAGCAGCATGCTCGCCGCATACGTGATCGACCACAGCGTGCTGGGGTTGGGAGAGTTGGCGGCGACCACCTCGGTAAAGAAAATCGAGAACAACAGCGTGTTGATCAGCAGCGTGAACGACTGGTTCGCCACGTCAAAGCTGATCCACGCCCAGACCTGCCTCTGATGAGGCAGCCCCCGCAGCGGGTACAGACGCGACCACCCGCGGCCCGGCGCCGGCAATCGCGCCGCCCCCGGCGATTCAACACCCCGCCCGACCTGTGAACCCTCATCTGCCATCCCACGCAGCGTATCCAAACCCCGCCGCCCTGCGCTCTCACGGGTACACCATCAACACCGCCACGTGATTCAGGTTCGTCCCCGTCGGCCCCGTCCGTACCAGCGCACCCACCCGCCCCAGTAGCCCGTAACTGTCGTGCTCCAACAGGGCCGCCGTGGGGTCCAGCCCCATCGCCCGCGCCCGGCCCCACGTCTCCCCCGTCACAATCGCCCCCGCCGCGTCCGTCGGGCCATCGCGCCCATCCGTCGAGAACGCCACCAGTGCCACCCGTTCCACCCCGTCCATGCCAACCGCGGCACTCAGAGCAACCTCCTGGCTCGGCCCACCTGTCCCGGTTCCGGCCCCCACATCGACCGTTGTCTCCCCCCCCAGCACCACGCAACAAGCCGCCCCCACGCCGGTCTGCCGCAGCCTGCCCGCCTCCCCCGCCAGCCGCCGCCCTGCCGCCGCGGCATCCCCCTCCACATCCCGCACAACCGCGCTCACCTCAAACCCCAGCGACCTCATCTCATCTACCACCGCATCCACGACCGTTCCATTGCTCGCGATCGCAGTGTTCGTGACGCGATCAAACGCCGGGTGCCCGGGCTTGGGCGTCTCATCAATCTCGCCGGCGGCCCCAAGCGCAATGTGCCGCGTCACCGTGGGACATACGCCGACCACACCATACCGCTCCAGGACCAGCACTGCATCCGCAAACGTCGATACATCCGCCACCGTCGGACCCGAGGCAATGACATCCAACCGGTCGCCGATGACGTCCGACATGATCAGCGTTACGACCCGTCCCGCCCGAGTCTTTGCCGCCAACCGCCCACCCTTCAACACCTCGCAATGCTTGCGGACAGCGTTGATGTCAGTGATCGGCGCCCCCGCTCTCTGCAGCGCCCGCGTTACATCAGCCAGACCTTGCACGGTGAGACCCGGCCACGGAAGCGTCAAGTGCGCCGAGCCGCCACCCGAGATCAGCACCAGCAACGTATCCCGCTCTTCCAACCCGCCGACCACGTCGGCCACCGCCCGGGCCGCTTCCACATTACGTGATGTGGGGAACGGATGGTCGCACGGAAACACTTTGAGGTTGTCGCTTGCCGCGCTCAACCTCCCGACCTCTTCCGGATTGACCGTCACCACCCCCCCGGACAACCGCCCCCCAAGCAGTTCCATCGCCGCCACCGTCATCCCGACCGATGCTTTCCCCATCCCAACCAACGTACACGCTCCACTCCCGACCAGCCCGGGCACCCAATGCTCCCGGACCGCTCGCCCGGGGTCTCCCGCCACCAGCGCCCGCGCGACCACGGCCTGGGCATGCTCCCGATACCGCTCAAAGCCGCCTGCCCGTCGATGATTCGGTCTCACATCCACTCCGCGAGCGTACGACCCCAGCCCAGTTTCGCCCAGCAATTGACGACCACCACAACTCCAGATAGCCTGAACTCGGACAGGCGGCGATCCGCTCCAAACTGCACATAGACTCACCCCGAGCCTCCACAGGAAAGGCACCCCCATGAGTCAGAGCCACCCCCCATCCAGCCCGGGCCCGTAACTTATGGCATGAAGCCCCACCGCGGCACGCTCGTCCTGGTGCTCGGAATCCTTGGCCTTGTTGTCTGCGTCATCTGTGGAATCCTCGCCTGGGTCTTCGGCAACGCAGACCTCAAGGAGATGGACGCCGGCCAGATGGACCCCTCCGGACGCGGCATGACTCAGGCTGGCAAGATCGTCGGGATGGTCTCAGTGATTCTCAATGTTGTGGGCTTCGCCCTTTGGATCATCATCGTTCTCATCATGGGTGCCGCCGCAGTGACCGGTGCCGCCTCGAACCCGTGACAGAGCCTGAACCAGCACCACCAGTCCCCGCAACCCCGCGGCGTCAGTTCCTGGGCATCCCCGGCCTCACGCACCCAATCCTCGCCCTCGGCGGCCTCTGGGCTGCGATGGCGTTACTTTCCTTCGCTGTCAAGGAACGAACCGGCACCGACTTAGCCACTTGTATGTTCCGCCGCCTCACCGGCGGACCCTGCGCCACCTGCCGCGGCACCCGCGCCGCCGTCCGCCTCGCCCAGGCCGATATCCTCGGGGCCCTCGCTTTCAACCCGCTCGTCACAGTTTTCCTGATAGCCGGCCCACTCTGGCTCCTCTGGCGCACGGCCCGCCCCCACTCGCGCCCTCACCTCACCAAGATGCTGCGCCAAACCCTCCTCGCCTTTTTCCTGATCGCCCTGGCCGCCAACTGGTGGTACGTCATCGTAAAGGAGCGCCAACACCCGCAATCACCACCTGCGCTGGTAGAGCCAACACCACCAGCACAATAATGTGTGCGGTGTCCCTACTCCCCCTCCACGCCTCTGCGTGAGCCGCCCTACCCCAGCGCCCCCAGCCGCCGGATCGCCTCATCCATCGTCTCTGCCTTCTTGCAATACGCAAACCGCACCAGGTTCTTTCCCAGCGCCGGGTCGCTGTAGAACACGCTCGGCGGAATCGCCGCCACCCCCACCCTCTCCGCCAGGTACCGACAAAACGCCCGGTCATCCCCAAGCCCAAGCGCTGAATGATCCGCCATCACGAAGTACGTCCCGTGCGATGCGTACACCGTCAGCCCAACCGCCGTGAGCGCTGCGCTCAGTCTGTCGCGATTGCTCCTGAACAGCTCGCGCAGCCGCGACACCGAGTCACCCGGCGACCGGATCGCAGCCGCCGCCCCGTGCTGCAAGGGCGTCGCGCTCGAGAACGTGATGAACTGGTGCGCCGCCCGCACCGCCGCCGTCAGGTGCGGGGGCGCAATCGCCCACCCGATCTTCCACCCCGTCAAACTGAAGCTCTTCCCCAGGCTTGAAAGCGTGATCGTCAGGTCCTGCATCCCCGGCAGAGTGCACATGGGAATGTGCGGCATCCCCGGCTCATAGATCAGGTGCTCGTACACCTCATCAGTGATCGCCACCACACCCCGCTTCAGGCACTCACCCGCGATCAACTCCAACTCTTCCCGCGTAAACACCTTCCCCGTCGGGTTGTGCGGGGTGTTCACCACAATCGCCTTCGTCCGCGCTGTAAACGCCCGCCGCAACTCACCCGCATCAAACGTAAACGCCCCATTCCCACTCGCGGGCGGCCGCAGCGTCACAAACCGCGCTGTAGCACCCGCCATCGCCGCCGCCGCCGTGTAAAAGTCAAAGTAAGGCTGAAACACGATGACTTCATCGCCCGGGTTGAGCAGCCCCAGAATGCTGCACACGATCGCCTCCGAGCACCCGCTCGTCACCGTGATGCACGCATCAGGATCAACCACCCCAAACCCCCGCTCCGCCCACGATTCCGCGATCGCCTGGTTCAGCGTCGGCACCCCCATCATCCGCGCATACTGGGCGTGCCCCGCCCGGATCGCCTCAATCGCAGCCCCCTTCGCCACCTCCGGCCCATCAAAGTCGGGGAACCCCTGCGACAGGTTCACCGCCCCGTGCTTCACGGCCAGCGCCGTCATCTCCGCGAAGATCGACCCCCCGAACGGCACAAATCGCTGCGCGACCCGGGGAGTGGGGGTCGGGGTGGGGGTGGGGACAGAGACAGGACCTGGCTGTGGTTGGCTCATCTCGAAAGCACCATACCTGATTCACACCTCAATCACAGACCCATCGGCGATCGCAAATACACGGTCCGTGGGCCCCCGCCAGAACGGCCCCCCCGCCGTGAGCCTGCTGAACGCCGGCAGCACACACACCACCGCCCCTACGTGAAAGCAAGGCAGTTTCAGGGCATCACCCCCGGACCGCATCGTCACAGCCGGGTGAACATGCCCGGCAAACGTGTATACCCCCGGCACCGCGCCCGGCTCGTGCGTGAACGCAAAGGGCCCATCCACGAACACCCGCGGCAGCACGCTGAGCCTCCACGCCTCTTCAACCATCTCCAGCCGCCGGTCGTGATTCCCCGGAACAACCGCAATCTCCACCGTCCGCGCCCCCCGCCATCGCGCGACACGGTCAATCAGCGGCTCGGTCATCCCAACCGGCGCGTGCAGCAAGTCCCCCAGCACCAGCAACCGCGCCGCCCCGCAAACCTCCAAGCACTCCCCAAGCCGCGCCAACTGCTCTTCAATGATCGCCCCCGTCATCGCCACCCCGTTGGCCTTGAGCGTCTCGCACTTCCCCAGGTGCAGGTCCGCCACCAGGAGCGTGCGCTCCCGCGCCCAATACACCGCCCGATGCGGCAACAAAGCAACCTCTTCCCCCGCAACCCCAATCACGCACGGCGCAGCAGACCCCCCCACCCCCCGCGCAACCCCGGCTCCTACGACTTCACTCACCGCCATCCCCCAGTCATCCAGTCAATACCCTCGCGCCCAACCCGCGCACTTCCACGCTGCGTGCGCTGACACATCCTCTCCTCGATTTTTTCTTCTTCTCCCCTCCGTGTCCTCCGCCCGTCTGTGCCCTCTGCGTTCTCTTCGTTTGTTCTCAGGCCTTACTCCCACTGCCTCTTCATCTTCTCCACCCGCTCCAGAATCGACTCGCTGCTCAACCTCCCGGCCAGCCTCTCAATCACCAGCGGGAACGCCAGCGGGGTCAACCTCTCCGTATCCACAACCACCATCCGCGCCTCCGCCAGCCTGTCCAGCGTACGCCCCAGCCTGCCCTGCTCAAAGTGCCTTTCCAGAACCTCCCGCCGCGCCTGGTGCAGCAACAGGTTCCCAGGGTCAAACTCGCTCAGAACCTCAAACAGGAGCGAAGAACTCGCGTGCACCTGCCGCCCCGACCGCTTCGTCCCCGGGTAGGTCTGGAACACCAGCCCCGACACCCGCGCCACCTCCCGGAACTGCATCTTCGCCAGTTCGCTGATGTTTACGCTCTCCGCCGTGTCCTCCAGCAGCCCCTCCCTCGCAAACAACTCCGCCGTCAGCAACTCGCGATACGGAAACTCATCCGCGCACAGGATCTCAACCCCGTAGTCATTCACCGCCACCGAAAACGTCGCCTTCATCAGCCTCGACAGCCGCAGCGCGATGATCGACCCCAGTCCACCGTTCACCAGCCGCCCCTCGAACGGGAACATGAACAGATGGCTCCCCTCCCGCGTCGTGCAGCACTCCACCAGCAGCTCGTCCGCCGCCGGTATCCTCGACATCCTCTTCTGCGCAGCCACAATCGGCCTCGCCGCATCTAACTCCACCGAATCAAACACACCCCGCCCCGCCCGCTCGAGTGTCCTTCGGATCGACCCGGCCAGGCTCTCCGATATCGGCAGCCTCGTCCCAGACCAAATGGGCGTACAGGTCGTCCTGCTCGGACTCGGCCTCACATACGCCGTCAGGTCCCTGAACACCACAAACCGCAGCGTCTTCCCCGCGAACACAAAGCCTTGCCCCTCGCGCAGCCCCTCGATGAACCCCTCCTCGATGTGCCCAAGGCTTCGCCCCCGCACGTACCGGATCTCAACCGTCGCGCTCCCCGTGATCGTGCCCACATTCAGCCTGTGCAACTGCCCCAGCCGCTTGCTGGGCACCCGCATCTTCCCCTCCACCAGCGCGACGCGGTGGTATTCGGGATACGCCGCCAGCGTCCCCCCTCCATTGGTTACCAGCGCCAGCGCCCAGTCAAACTCCTCCCTCGTCAACCCGCGATACGAGTACGCCCGCCTCACCTCCTCAAACAACTCATCTGCAACAAACCCGCCCCCCAGCCCGCTCGTCACCAGGTGCTGCGCCAGCACATCCAGCGGCTTGCTGAGCGGCGCCCGCGCCTCAATCTCTCCCTTGTCAAGAGCCTCCCGCGCCGCCGCCACCTCGATCAGTTCCAACGCATGCGTGGGGACACACGTGATCCTGCACGAGGCAAACGGCCGATGGCTCGCCCGCCCCGCCCGCTGGGCGATCCGCGCGATCCCCTTGGGAGAGCCGATCTGGAACACCCGCTCCACCGGTGCAAAGTCCACCCCCAGGTCAAGCGATGACGTCGCCACCACGATCCGCAGCGTTCCGCTCTTGACGCCCCCCTCCACCCGCTCCCGCTCCGCCCGATCAATCGACCCGTGGTGCAGCGCCATCACGCCGGCCCACTCCGGCCGTTCCACCAGAATCGCGTGATACCACCGCTCCGCCTGCGACCTCGTATTCGTAAACAGCAGCGTCGATACCGCCGGGTCCAGCGCCCGCACCACATCCGGCAGCATCACCAGCCCCATATGCCCCGCCCATGGCAGCCGACCCAGGTCCGACGGCAGCACCGTGTCAACCACCACCGGACGGCTCATTTCCGCCTGCACGATCACCGGCTCAACCCCCACCCCCACCACCGCCGACGCCGCCTCGCCCAGGTTCGCCACCGTCGCCGACAGCGCCCACGCCCGCACCCCGGGCGCAAACCCCCGCAGCCGCGACAACGCCAGTTCCATCTGCGTCCCACGCTTGGACGCCAGCAGTTCATGCCACTCATCCACGATCACCGCCCGCAACCCCCCCAACTGCTCCGCGGCCGTCTCCCTCGTCAGCAACAGCGACAGCGACTCCGGTGTGGTAATCAGCACATTCGGCAGCATCTCACGCTGGCGGACCCGCACCGAGGCCTTCGTGTCCCCCGTGCGGCTCTCAATCGAGATCGACAGCCCCATGTCTTCCACAGGTGCCTTGAGGGCCAGCTCAATATCCCGCGATACCGCCCGCAGCGGCGTCACAAACAGCACCCGCAGCCCGCTCACCGCATTCCTTCGCCCACCGCGCCCCTTCGCCGGCAACGCCTCCGATGCCGTCCCGACCTCATCGATCAACTCCGCCAACGGCCCCCCATACGCCGCGTACGTCTTTCCCGTCCCCGTCGCCACCTGGATCAACCCGCTCCGCCCCGCGGCGAACGCATCCCACGCCTGCCGCTGAAACTCCCACGGAGTCCACCCGCGCCCGGCAAACCAGCCTTCCAACTTCGCACGCCCGGTGAGCGGCAGTTCCGCGCGCACCACCCCCCGGGCCACCAACTCGCACGTGTGGGTTCCGACCTTCACCCCGCCCCTTCTCACCGCCCGTACCGCCATAATGCAGGCTCACTTCCAATGCCGCCCTGAATCCACGGTACGCCACGAATCGAATACGCGCCCCGCAGGTACAAGCCCTTACCCTGACGAGTCCTTCGCCCCCACATAGGACCCCGCATGAAAGCCCTCTTCTGGCTGCGTTCTGACCTCCGCCTTGCCGACAACACCGCCCTCCACCATGCCTGTGCCGACGCCGATCAGGTGGTTGCGCTCTTCATCATCTCGCCCGCCGAGTGGAACGCCCACGACTTCTCCGCGGCCAAAGCCAACCTGATCCTGCGCACACTCCGCGACCTTGCTCCCCGGTTGATGGCCGCCAACATCCAACTGATCTGCCACACCGCGCCGGCCGCGAACGATGTCCCACCATTGGTGCTCAAGACCGCCCGCGACCACGACTGCACCGCGCTCTACTTCAACCGCGAATACGAACTCGATGAGTCCCGCCGCGACAGTGCCGTCACCAGGCTCCTGGAAGCCGACGGCATCGCCGTCCACTCCTTCACCGACCAGACCGTTATCGAGCCCGGCAATGTCCGCACCGGCGATGGCCGGTTCTTCACCGTCTTCACACCGTTCAAGAACGCCTGGCTCCGCCACGTCGCCGACCATGCCGGTCCACCCGCGCTCCTTCCGCCTCCCAAGCATTGCAAGCTGCCGCTCGCCACACCAACCGCTCCAACCATCCCCACCTCCCTCAAGGGCTTTGAGTCAACGCTCCCCGCCGATCTCTGGCCCGCGGGAGAGCAGGAAGCCCAGCGCCGCCTCAAACACTTCACCAGGCGAGTCATCGCTGCCTACCACGAGAGCCGAAACTACCCCGCTCAGGACGGCACAAGCACCCTCTCCCCTTACCTCGCCATCGGCGCGATCTCTCCCCGCCAGTGCCTCGCCGCGGCCGTCGCCGCCAACACCCGCAACTCGCTCATCGCCGGAAACCCGGGGGTCCTCCAGTGGATCACCGAACTCATCTGGCGCGAGTTCTACATCCATATCACCACCGGCTTCCCCCGCATCGCCATGGGCCGCGCCTTCCGGCCCGCCACCGAGCGAATCCGCTGGAGCGACAACGCAGCGCACTTCAAGGCCTGGTGCAAAGGCCGCACCGGCGTCCCCATTGTCGATGCCGGCATGCGTCAACTCCTCGCCACCGGCTGGATGCACAACCGCGTCCGCATGATCACAGCCATGTACTTCACCAAAAACCTCTTCATCGACTGGCGCAAAGGCGAGCAGTTTTTCATGCGCAACCTCGTCGACGGCTTCTTCGCCAGCAACAACGGTGGCTGGCAGTGGTCAGCCTCAACCGGAACCGATGCAGCGCCCTACTTCCGGGTCTTCAACCCCGTCTCCCAAAGCCACAAGTTCGACCCGCAGGGTGAATACATTCGCCGCTACATCCCCGAACTTGCAGACCTGGATGATGACGCCATCCACGAACCCTGGTCGCTCCCACCCCTCGCCCGAGCCGCCATCAACTACCCGGACCCCCTCGTCGACCTCTCCACCAGCCGCAAGGCCGCCATCGACGCGTTCAGCAAGCTCAAGTCGCCCGCCGCTGGCTAACGAAACGACCCTCGAAGCGCCTAGCCCACCCTTCAGTCTCCCCCGCCTCGCCCTCTGTGTCCTCTCGCCCGCTCTGTTCCTCCGTGTTCGTATGAGCGTGCTACCGCCCCTCGCCCAGCATCTCCACCGCCTCCCACGCCGCCTCCGTCCAAGGCCCAACCTCCGTCACTCCAACCAGCGCCCGCTTCCACTCCGTGCTCCCAGGCTTCAAGCCGCCATCCCGCCTCACGTTCTCGAGCGCCTCCCTCGCCGCCTTCTCCTCCCCCGCCCGCACCTCTCGGTAAGGCTCATCCACCCACCGCATCACCTCAAGAAACCGCTCCGACCGCGGCAGTTCATGCGCCATATCCGCATACTCAAACAACCGCACGTTCAGCCCATCACCCCTTATGACCTTGATCCCGTTCACAATCGGCTGGTAGTTGAAGTCCGGCGGCCCCGTCATCACCCCGCACCGCTTTCCCTTCGCCTGATTCATCATGAGTCCCGCAGGCTTGGCAAAGTCCATCGGCCACACCATCCCCGGCCCCGCCGGCACACCCTCGTACGTCGCCAGCGCCCCGACCGGCACCACGCCTTGAAACACTTCCGGAAACCACAGCCACAAATGCGTGCTAATTTTCCCACCCCCAGAAAATCCGCTGATATACACCCGTCGCCGATCCACCAGGTACCGCTCGCACACCGTCGCCACCCCATCCAGCGCCAACTGGTAGCGATCCGCACGCGGCCGGTCGTTCCCCGTCACCTCCGCCCCCACCACGATCAGCCCCAGTTCATCCGCCGCATCAAACAACACCTTCGGCAGCGGTCCCCGCTCCACCGGGTGCACCCACACCAGCACTCCCGCGGCCAACGTCGCCCGATGCCCCGCGGGCAGCCGCACATACAGCGTCTCATCCGCTAGCACGCGCTCCGCACCCGGCACTTTGTGCGGCAAACCCCGCAGAATGCGTTCCTTGAACACCGCCCCATCAATCACAAACCACCCCGGCGTCTTCGGGTTGCTGAGCGCCGCCACCACCCCCGGCTTGAGGTCGCCCACCGCCCCATCCCATCCGCCGCGGTATGCCGGCCACTCCGCGGCAAACACCGCAAACTTCACCCCACTCAACCGGGCACCACGAACAGGCTCATGAGTCTGAGTGCTACTGGTCGGCACTGAGATCAGTGCTCCCGTAACCTCCTTACCGTCTTGCCCTTCCCTTCCCTCTACTTCCTCAACCACCAAGTACCCGCCATCCGCCTCCACATACACAACCGCTCGTTTGTCTTCGTCTCCCACTCCGAGGTGAATCACACACATCCGCCGCGCACCCGCCGCAAGCGGCAACGGCTTGCCGCCCGCAACACACCCGCGCAGCCGCGCCATCCCCTTCTTATCCAAGACCGCCAGCACCCCATCCAACTCATCCACCATCGCCGACCGCGCCCCTTCCCGCTTCGGCAACTCCTCCCCCACCGTCACCACCGCCTGGTCCGGCAGCCTCCCCCGAACATCAAACGGTCCCGCCCACGCGCCACCGGTCGCCGCCAACACCGCCAGCCCCGCAACAACCCCAGAACTCTTGTGCATCGCCATGATCCCAAGATACAAACCCAGACGATCACGGTTGCCGCAGATCAGCAAATTCTCGCCATTGGCAAGAAACCGATGCCCGCCCCCTCATACTCCTGCCATGCCCACTTCCCACAGCCCCCCTCCGCGTCCCTCCGCCCCCTCGATGACCTCCGCGTTCTCTTGTCCCATCAACCCCATTGCCTCGACCAGCGAACAATCCTCCACATGACCACCCCCACGACAGCACTCCCCCGCACGCTCGCCGACCTCCGCCGCTCCGGTTGGGTCTCCCGCCCCATCAAGGTCGAACTCCGCGACAACCTCGTCGCCGCCCTCCGCCGCGGCGACGACCTCTTCCCCGGCATCCTCGGCTACGAAGACACCGTCATCCCCGAGGTCGTCAACGCCATCCTCGCTGGCCACGACATGCTCTTCCTCGGCGAAAAGGGTCAGGCCAAGAGCCGCCTCATGCGCATGCTCGTCCGCTTCCTCGACCCCCACCTCCCCTACCTGGATATCCGCCGACAAACAATCTCAGATCCCAACCAATTTCCGCCTCCGCGTACCTCCGCCCCCTCCGCTACCTCCGCGTTCTCTTCGTTTTCTTCCCCCGTCCACGAAGACCCCTACAACCCCATCACTTCACAAGGACGCGCCTTCCTGGAAGCCCAAGGCGAAAACGCCCCCATCGCATGGTGGCCCCGCGAAGACCGCTACGCCGAGCGCCTCGCCCCCGGCACCAAGTTCGCCGACATCATCGGTGAGATCGACCCCGCCCGCCTCGTCACCGGCACCAGCATGTCCTCCGAAGACGCCCTGCACTTCGGCCTCATCCCCCGCATGCACCGCGCCATCTTCGCCATGAACGAACTCCCCGACCTCGACGACCTCGTCCAAGTCGGCCTCTTCAACATCCTCGAAGAGCGCGACGTCCAGATCCGCGGCCACCCCATCAAGTTCGACATCGACGTCCTGGTCCTCTTCTCCGCCAACCCCACCACCTACAACCGCTCCGGAAAAGTCATCCCTCAACTCAAAGACCGCATCGGCTCCACCATCCAGACCCACTACCCCCGCACCCGCGACCTGGGCATCGAAATCATGGAGCAAGAAACGGCGCAGTCCACCTCTTCTCCAAATCCGAAATCCGAAATCCAAAATCCGAAATTCGAAACTGACTTTCCAGTTGTGATTCCCCGCTTCATGAAAGAAGTCGTCGAGCAGATGTCCATGACGGCCCGCAAGAGCCGCTACATCGACCAGGCCAGCGGCGTCTCCGCCCGCTTCTCCATCGCCAACTACAAGACCATGATCGCCTCCGCCCGCCAGCGCGCCATCCGCCTCAACGAAAGGCCAGCCGTCCCCCGCATCAGCGACCTCGCCCACTTCCACGCCTCCGCCATCGGCAAGCTCGAGCTGGACCTCATGGGCGCCCACCAGATGACCGAGAAGCAAACCCTCGACGCCATCCTCGCCGAGGCCGTCAAAGTCGTTTTCGAGGAGTACCTGGGTACCTCGGCTCTCCGAGCCGAGTCTTCCTCCCCTTCTTTTCCTTCTCCTCCCTCGTCCTCTTCCTCTCCCAACACCCTCCGCGAAATCGCCGAGGTCTTCGCCAAGGGCGTCAAGATCGAAGTCGGCGACATGCTCCCCAGCAGCCACTACGAGAAAGTCATCAAGCGAGTCCCGAAGATCTGGGACAAAGCCTTCGAGGTCAACGCCTCCGAAGACCCCGCCGTCCGCGCCAGTTGCATCGAGTTCATCCTCGCCGGCCTCTGGGCCAGCGACGCCATCTCCCGCGCCGAACGCCACGGCCGCGTCCTCTACGAACCCTGACCCCGGGTGCCACTGGTCGGCTCTGAGACCAGTGCCGAAATCCCAACCCCGGGTGCCAACGGTCGGCTCTGAGACCAGTGCTGAAATCCCAACCCCGGGTGCCAACGGTCGGCTCCGAGACCAGTGCTCCCTGTCCTTCGACGCTCCAGCCCTTCCCGCCCGCTCACTCTCCGCCGCGGATGCGGTGGTCGTCAATAGCACCGTGGCGGAAGCCCGGTGCAACCCCGCCCACGCGATCCATCCGAGCTGCGGAGCAGCGCCAGTGGCTCTCGCCCCCTCACCCCCCAAACCGTCCCTCAATCTCCGCGATCGCCGCCAGGTTCTTCCGGGCATCCTCGGCCCGCCGCGTACTCCCCAGCAACTTTGTAAATATCTCAGTCGCCTCACCCAGCGACGCCTGCCGCACCAGGCACACCCCCAGATTAAACAGCGCATCCTCGCCCACACGCGGGTCAAAGCTCATGTACCGGTCATGGCTTGATGTCTCCAGTAAGTGCAGCAACTTGCGCAACGCTCGCTCGGCCAACGCCCAGTCGCCCCGCAGCGAGTGCGTCCGCGCCGCCGCCCACACCAGCGGCGCGCTGCGTGGAAACCACCGCTCCGCCAGTTGCAGCAACTCGTCAATACCCACCCATCCCTGACCCGGCAGAGCCAACAACTGCTCGATCAGCGACGCCGCCATCGGGCTGGGCGCCTTGGCATCCCGCCGCTTCTCCAGCATCGCCGCCGCGGCCTGCCCCAGCACCTCGATCCCGCGGGCCCGCGTCTCGGGTGAGTTGATCGATAGCAGCGATCGCGCAAGTTCAACAAGGTAATACAACTGACCCGGCCGATCCCGCAACTCCAACTCACAGAGCACCGCCGCGCGATGCAGCTTCTCCGGCAGCCGATCGTTCGTATACCCCCAGTGCTGCAAGCGCACCCCGCTCACCCGCACCGCCTTGCCCATCTTTGCGGCCAGTTCAACCGGCGCAGGGTCCAGGTGTTCATGGATGCGGCCCACGAACCGCACCGGCAGGTCCCGCCGGACCAGCCGCAACTGGTACATCTCGCTGAACCAATCCGTGCGGTCGTGTGAAAAGAAGTCCTCGCGGATCACCTGGTACGCCACGGTGTGCCGGTCGGCGATGGCCCTCCGGACCGCTTCGCCGCTTCCGAGCTTGAGCCGCTCATCCGCGTCCAGCCACAGGACCCACTCACCCCGCGCCTCGCGCTGACACGCGTTGCGCGCCGCCGCGAAGTCGTCACACCATGCAAACTCGGTGACCCGCGCCCCCAACCGCGCCGCCAGCCCCCGGGTGTCGTCCGTCGAACCCGTATCGCAGACAACGACTTCGCCATCCAGCCCGCCCGCGCGCACGGACCCGATCGCGCCCTCCAGGCGTGCCGCCTCATTCCGCACGATCATGCAGACCGACAACTTCATCTGCGGCGGCGCGGCAGGAGCAGGCCCAGCGGCAGCAGCGCCACCACCGCCGGCGCGGGGATGCTGGTCACTTCCATGGTGATCGTCCCAAAGTCCGCCCCATTACTGAACGAGACGCAGGTTGCATCCGTCCCATCGATCTGCCGCAACAGGTCGAAGTTGGTCCGAAGGAAGACATCCGCCGCCGGATCGTTCGTCAGCAACTGGTTAATCAGTTGCGCCTCGGAAAAGCCGGGGAAGGCCTGCTCGAAGGACATGCCAAACATGTATGTGAGCCCCGGCGTCGACACCACCAGACTCAAGAACCCGGAACCCTCGCCCGTGAGGCCCACCATGGCAAAGCCATCCCCAAAGTCGCTGGTTTGTAGATCCAATTCGAAGTCCGGTGTTCCATTATTGAAAAGCACGGTGCTGTGCGCCCGCAACATCGGCCCAAATCCACCCGAGCCCAAGCCCCCAAACAGCATCAACGCGTGCGAGACATTGCCGGCCATATTGGCCTCGACATGCACCTGCGTCAGCATGTCGGCCTCAGCGATAGGTGCCCATGCCGACACAAGACCGATGGTCAAACAAGCCGACTTGGCAGCGGGGTTCAGCATGAACTCTCTCCTCCGACGCCGGGCTACCGGCGTCCTATCCCCGCACTCTACCAGGAATCCCATCGGAAGCAATAGACGATCGTGCCGCGGGCTTTGGCCCTGAATCTCCAGTAAAACAGCCACCCTCTAGGCCAATGCTCGTGGAAGTCGCCCCATCACAACCGTCATCCTTCCGTCCGCGCCCCGGGACTCGATCTCCAACCCTTCCGAAACCCTCACCCTAACCGTGCCGCCCCAATCGCTGCATGAAACAGCGTCGATCCCGCCCCCAACGTCCACCCCGCCCTCGCCACCCTGGTCAATCCATCCTCAACCTCTCGCCGCAGTTCCCCCATCACGCCCTTCAACCCCAGCCCTACACCACCCAGCAACCGAATGTGGTCGGGCCGATAAATCGCATGGGCGATCCGGATCGCCCGCGCCAGCGCGATGAGCGGCGCCGATGAGCCAGTCACCCGCGCGGCCGCTTCTTCCGCCCCGCACCCATACCTGGCCATCAGCGCCGGCAGCCCGATATACGCCTCCAGCCCGCCCCGGCCCCCATCCGGCCCCATAGGAACCTCGCGCCCCGGCTCCACAACCGTCACATCCAATTGCCCCAGGTGCCCGCACGAACGCCCGAACACCACCAGCGGCTCGCCATCGTCCAGCACCGCCGCCCCCACACCCGTGCCCAGAGACATCGCCAGCAGCCGCCCCGCGCACCGCTCGGTCGCCCACACATCAAACCCCGCCGCAAATGCATCGGTCACCACCCTCGCCCCCTGCCCCGTCCAGAGCACGCCCGCCAGCAACTGATCAATCCGCACCCCCATAACCCCGGGCACATTCGCCGAGAAACGCACGCTCTGCACTTCTTCATCAAACAACCCCGGCACGCACACGCCCACCCGCAGGTCTCGCTTCGCCCCATCGCCGATCGCGAGCCCATCCACGGCCTCGCCGATCGCGATCCGCAGTTGTTCAAGGTCGGGCCTGCGATAGGCCGCGCTCTGATGCGTGCCCTCCACCGCGCCGTCCCGCACCAGCGCCGCCTTCACGCTGGTTCCCCCGATATCAACACCCAGCCGCGTCACCGCCCACCCTCGCCCGGCGCCAGGCACCTGAGCAAACCATCCAACCTCGCACGCCGCGCCGCCTTGGAATCCTCATCCTTTTTTTCCAGCGGGTTGGCGCTCTCAAACAGCGATGCGTACGCAAACACCGCGAACCCATCCGCCCCAGCCGTGCGCGCCAGCCCGATCTGCCCCACCGACCGTTCCGGCCCATGCAGATACGTCCCCAGCCCCGGCGTCACCGGTTTCCCCGGCGCCGCCGCCAACCACGCCCCCAGGTCGCCGACAAACTGCTCATCCTTGTCCGTGTAAATCATCGGAAGCGCCCGGTCAATGAGCCCGTCGTTGATCCACGCAGCGCCGTCCTGCAAGTACGTATCGCGCCCCATCTCCGGCCGCCGCCACACCGCCGCCGTCAGCACCACCCCCGGCCGCGCCCCAACCGCCTCAACCTTGAGCCGCCGCACCAGGTCCGTAATCCTCGTCCGAATCCACTCCCGATACCGCGCCCCATCCTCCGCCGTCACCACCCCCTTGACCCCGGTCGCCGCCGTGAACATCCCAATGCTCACCGGGTCCCCCGGGTACACCTTGCTCTTGTCCATCGTGTCCGACACGAACCGGATGTAGTCAAGGTGCAGCCCATCCACCGCATACCGCTCCACGATGTCCCGCGCCACCGCCACGATGTGGTCGTGCACTTCCGGCAGCACCGGGTTCACAATCACATAATGATCGTTCAGCGGCTGCGCCACTCCGGCACCGTCGAACAGCCGCCACGCCGCGTGTGTGTAGTACGGGTGGCCCGGATCACGCGGCGGAACCTTCCCCTTCCACAGCGGCATCACATTGAACCACGCGTGCAGCCGCAGCCCCCGCGCGTGCGCCGCCTCAACTGCGACCGCGAGCGGGTCAAACCCCAGCCCCGCCGCCCCGCCCGGAAGCCCCGCCAGCAACTCCTCACCCCAGGGCTCCAGCCCGCTCGCATAGAACGCATCCCCCTGCCCACGGACCTGCCAGAAGACATCCGTCGCCCCAAGGCTCTTGGCCTCCGCGAGCACCCGCGCAACATCCTCCGCCGTGCGATAGTCGTATCGCGTCACCCACAGACCACGGAACTCCCCAGCCTGTCCCTCGGCCGCGCACGCATTCCAACCCATCAGCAACGCAACCAACACAAGCACAACCGGACGAATCATGGGGGCAGCTCCAGGAGAAGGCCCCAGAGTACCCGCCCCGGAAACTTCGCGCCGACCACGAAGCATCACCCCCGGATAGGCAGTATTGTTCAGCGGCGCTTCCGGCCTGCCGACAAGGATCCCCGCTTGCCGCATCCACCAACCGACCTTCCCCACCGCATCGGCGTCTGCTCCTGGTCCCTCCGCCCTACCGGTCCCGCCGACCTCGCGGCCAAAGTCGCTCAATCCGGCCTTCACCTCGTCCAGTTGGCCCTGGACCCCATCCGCGACGACCGCTGGTCGCTCGCCGAAACCTCCAACACCCTGGCGGCCGCGGGGGTGCGAATCGCTTCCGGCATGATGCAGACCAAGGGAGAGGACTATACATCCCCCGCTTCCATCCGCGCCTCCGGCGGCCTGCGGCCCGACGCAACCTGGAACGACAACCTCGCCGCCGCCGAGCACAACGCCCGCATTGCCAATGCCCTGGGCCTCAACCTCGTCACCTTCCATGCCGGGTTCCTCCCCCACGAACCCGGCCCCGAGCGCACCAAACTCGAAACCCGCCTGCAAACCTTCGCCGAAGTGTTCGCACACCGCGGCATACGCCTGGGCCTTGAAACCGGCCAGGAAACAGCGCACACACTCGAAGTTGTCCTCGGCGACCTCAACGCTCGCCTGCCCGAATCCGCCCACCTTGGCGTCAACTTCGACCCCGCCAACATGCTCCTCTACGGCATGGGAGACCCCGTCGCGGCACTCAAGCAACTCGCCCCGCTCGTCCTGCAAGTCCACATCAAAGACGCCACCGCCGCACCAAGCCCTGCGGCATGGGGAACCGAAGTGCCCGTCGGCCAGGGTGCGGTAGACTGGCCGGCGTTCCTCTCCGTGTTGCACCGCGAGCGACCGCACATCAACCTGCTGATCGAGCGTGAGTCGGGCGAGTCTCGCCTGAACGACATCTCAGCCGCCCGCACCGTCTTGATGGGAGAGCCGATTCCGTGACCGCCCCGGCCCGCGAAGTCCGTGTGGGAATCATCGGCCTGGGCGTCATGGGCTGGAAGCATGCCGCCGCCTACGCCGCCGCCCGCACCGCCGGTCTGCCCAACCGCGTCGTCGCTGTCGCAGACCACAACCCCGGCTGCCTGTCCGGGCCAATCAGCGGGGAGAGCAACGTCGCCCTCAGCGGCCAGGTGAGTAGCGTCCTCGATGCTTCCGTCCGACTCTACCCCACCGCCGAAGACCTGCTGCAGGATCGCACCATCGATCTCGTCAGCATCTGCACCCACACCGACACCCACGTCGATGTCGCCCTCATGGCCCTCGCCGCGGACAAGCACGTGCTCGTCGAGAAACCCGTCTCCACCGACCCCCTCCAGGTCCGCCGCCTGGCCGTGGCCGCCCAGTCCTCCCACCGCCTCATCATGCCCGCCATGTGCATGCGCTTCTGGCCCGGCTGGACATGGCTCAAGGACCGCACCACCGACGGCGCCCTCGGTCGCATCCGCGGCATCACCTTCACTCGCCTGGGCAGCGGCCCGCGCTGGTCTCCACAGTTCTACGCCAACCCCGCCCGCACCGGCGGCGCCCTCTTTGACCTGCACATCCACGACTCCGACTTCATCTTCGACTGCTTCGGCCTTCCCGCCCGCGTGACCTCCAGCGGCACCATCGACCACCTCACCACCATCTACCACTACGACAACCACGACACGGGCCCCGCCCACATCGTCGCCGAAGGCGGCTGGGACCACACCCCCGGCTTCCCTTTCCAAATGCGCTTCACCGCCATCTTCGAGCACGCCACCGCCGACTTTGATATCAACCGCGCCACCCCACTCATGCTCGCCCGCAACAACACCTGGGAGCCCATTCCCATCCCCGCCTATACCGGTTACGACGGCGAAGTCCGCCACATGCTCGCCGCTGTCATCGCCGCCGCCAATGCAGAACAACCCAGGCTCGGCGCCACACTCGCCGACGCAGTAATCATCGCCGATCTGCTCTGCGCCGAACGCCAGAGCCTGCAAGAAGGCCGCACGATCGCGCTCGCACCCGCCCCGACTGAATCTCACGCAGAGGCGCCGAGCACGCTGAGAAAAACCTGATATCACGCCTCCTCTCCGCGCCTCTGCGTGAGCCTCTTAATACTCGTTCCCGCCCCCCATCCGTCGCCGCGCCTCCCCCACCACCATCTCCCACTGCATCGCCGGCCCCGGATCAATCTTGTTCTCGGTGATGTGGTAATGCCCCAAAAGCCCGCGGTACCGCGCCAACTGCTCTTCCGGCAGTTTCGTCGTCACCAGCGCCCCCGCCGCATCCCTCGGGTAATCGCACTCGATCCGCGGCAACACCGTGCACAGTACCGCCGTCAGTTTCACCAGTGAGTCATACTGCTCCTGCGTGAAGTCATACATCCGCAGTTCCCGCCCCTGCACGGTCCCCACGACCAACTCCGGACGCGCTGGATACCCCACAAACCGCGCGGTCCGCACCCCGCCATCCCCGGCCGTCGCCGGCAGCGTGATCCTCGTCTTCCCCATCGCATCCTCTCCATACCACTTCGCCAGCGGATCAGCCTCGCCGACCCCGTACGCCCCGATGTGCGCAATCTCAATCCCGATCGACCGATCGTTCGAAGTCGTCGCGTGCCACGCCCGCTCCTTCAGGTCCAGCGTCTGGTAAATCGTCCCATCTATGTCAAGCATGAAGTGCACCGACAACCCACGCATGTCATGCAGCACCCGGAAGCACGTCCTGCTCGTCCCGCACACGTCATAGTGCAGCACAAACTGGTCCACCACCTCGCGCAGCGATGCCAGGTCCCAACCCCCGCCTCGAAAACCCTCGATCTGCTCCGAACTCAACCCTTTCATCCGCAGCCCATACCGGTTCGGCGTCTCCGGCGTCTTCCCAGCCTTCGCCATCGCCTCCCACGACGATTCTGCGAACGGTGTGAACCGCTTCTCAACCCGGTACGCGTCATACCCACCCGGGTCCGTCCACAGCACCACCGGCGCACCGGTGTGAAAGAGCTGCCCGCACACCATGATCTCATCGCCCCGCCGCCGGTACGCCAGCCCACCCACCTCCGCCGCTTCCACCTCCACCACCGGCGTGCCCTCAGGCTTCCCCTCCCGCGCCGATCGGCACCCGCCCAGGGCACTCCCCAAGGCTCCCGCCAAGATCGCAACAAGAAACCAACAGTGACTTGCCCGCATGCGCCGAATCCCTCCTTGCGCCTTCGATACCCCTGCCGCCCGATACTCTGACCACAACCCCACGCCCCCGACGCCCCCACCCCTACACATCGGCCATCATCCGCACTTCCCTTGCCGCGCGAACCACCCTCGACCTCCCCCACGCCGGAGCCCCTGCCCTTGCCCCCAGCCCCTTCCAGCAGCCCCCTGCACACCGCCGACTGGCTCGTCCTGGGCGCCTACATCACCCTCCTCATCGCAACCGGCGTCTGGTTCTCCCGCCGCAAGGTCAAGGACACCACCGAGTACTTCCTCGCCAACCGTTCCATGCCCGTCTGGGCCGTCGCCTTCTCCATCCTCGCCACCGCACAGTCCGCCGCGACCTTCGTCGCCGTCCCCGAAACCTCTTACGCCGGCGACCTCACCTACCTCTCCGCCAACATCGGCGGCATCCTCGCGGCCATCATCCTCGCGCTCTTCTTCATCCCCGCCTACTACCGGCGCAACGTCGTCACCCCCTACCAGCTCCTCGAAACCCGCTTCGGCGGCACCGCCCGCCTTGCCACTTCCTGGGCCTACCTGGGCGGTCGCATCTTCGCCAGCGGAGCCCGCATCTTCGTCGGCGCCCTCCCCGCGTGCCTGGCCCTCTTCGGTGATACCACGCCCCAGCACATGGCCATCACCATCGCCGCCTTCATCATCTTCGGCATCTGCTACACCTTCGTCGGCGGCGTCAGCAGCGCCATCTGGACCGATGTCGTCCAGGTCAGCGTCTACATCGGCGCGGCACTCGTCACCATCCTCGTCCTCCTCCACCGCATCCCCGTCGGCATCCCCGAGATCTTCTCCGCCCTATGGGAACCCGGTCCCGACTTGCCCTCCAAACTCACCATCCTCAAAGTCGGCCTTGACCCCGCCAAGCCCAACCTGGGCTTTGACCCCAGCCAGGAGTTCACACTTCTCACCGCCCTCACCGGCTTCACCCTCCTCACCCTCGCCTCTCACGGCATGGACCAGGACCTCGTTCAACGCATGCTCACCTGCAAGTCCGCCGCGAAGGGCTCGCGCTCCGTCATCTCCGGCGTTCTGGTCGGCATCCCCGCTGTCTGCATCTTCCTCGCCGTCGGCCTGCTCCTCTACATCTACTACCAGCGCCCCGACATCATGGGCGCTGGCGCGCCCACCCACCAGCCCGATGGCTCCTCCAAGGCCTTCCAGACCTTCGCTTTCACCGAGATGCGCGGCGGCCTGGCGGGCCTCTTCATGGCCGGCCTCTTCGCCGCCGGCCCCGCCGGCATCAACGCCGGCCTCAACTCCATGTCCAGCACCTTCGTCAGCGACATCTACAAGCGCCGCCACAAGAACCGCACCGAAGCCCACTACCTCAAGGTCGGCCGCTTCGGGGTCTTGGGCGCCGGCCTGGCCCTGGGCATCTTCGCCATCCTCTGCATCTACTGGCACCAGTCCAGCGGCCAGAAGCTCATCTCCTTCGTCCTGGCCGTCATGAACTTCGCCTACGCCGGGCTCCTGGGCGTCTTCATCACCGCCCTCTTCACCAAGCGCGGCAACAGCGCGACGGTATTGGCCGCCCTCATCGGGGGGTTCATCACGGTCTTCCTCTTCCAGCCCATCGCATGGGAATGGTGGACAACCCGCGCCGACTGGCTCGCAACCAACATCCACCCGCTCAAGATCGCGTTCCCCTGGCAACTGGTAGCGGGCGCGGCAGTGTCATTCGCGCTCTGCGTCGCAGGGCGCGCGAAGCACACACAGAGTAGTGTTGCCGCAGCGCACTAGAAGCACGCTGCTTCTTCAGGCTGTATGCCTGGGCGGGCGTAGCCGGGGCGTGGAGGCTCGGCGACACCCCCGGTGTGCATGGTGATGATGTACTTCGACCCTGAAAGGGTCGTCGTACTTTGCGATGCAGCTCGTCGCAAGCGCGCACGCGGTCATCGAAGTGCATACGGGGACGCCCGCATCACAACCCAGATGCAAGCGGAGATACCTGCACCACACTCGATCACGGAGGCCGGTCGAGGGGAGCGAGGGCTTTCTTGTTGTACCCGTAGGTGGCGCCGGCGCGGGCAGCGATTCGGTGGGCCGGGGTCACGGGAAAGTCGGAAGTGAGAAGTGGGAAGTCGGAACGGGGAGTAGGAAGTCCTGAGTCCGGTGCAGGAAGTCCTGAGTCCTGAGTGGAAAGTGCTGAGTCCGGGGAGGGACGTCCTGCGTCGGGAGTGGTCGAGGTCGTGGGCGAGGTCGTAGCCACGGGGGCGTGGACATGGCACCCGGCGTGGTCGGGGCTGTTTTTGACGAGGGCGATGGGCGGCGCGATTTCGGATTGCGGATTTCGGATTTCGGATTTGGGGGAGGGGTCCAGTGGTTCGGCGGGGCTTGGGGTTTGTGGGGTTGCTTCGTGCGCCGTATGCGCGTGCTCAGCGGGCCCTTCGCTCGGCCCCTCCCCTCTGGGACTGGGAGTTGGACGGATAGGAGCGTCGAGATCGAAGCGGGCGATGGAGCGGAGGAGGGCGCTGGCTTTGCGGACCGTTTCTCGGGAGCGCTGGCGCAGTTCGAGGGCGCGGGGGCTGGTGGTGTTGGTGGCGTGGGTGGCGTCGTATTCGTGGTCTTCGAGGATGCCGTTAAGGACTCGGGCCACGTTGGGGAGGAAGGTTGCCGCGGCGGTGCGGGCGCGTACGGAGATCATGGATCGGCGGGCAGCGCAGACTTCGGCGATGTGGGGCCGCGCCAACCAGAGGGCGAGGGCATCGACGGAGGTCTTGTGGATTTCGGCGATGTCTTGCAGGGAGAGGCGGGAGTTGTCGAAGTCGTTGAAGACGACAGAAATCAGGTCGGGAGAAGGATCGAAGAGGGGAAGGTGGGAACGGGGAGAGTCCTGAGTGGGCGGAACCGGAACGTGGGAAATGGGAAGGCCGAAGTCGGAACGGAGCGAGCCGGGAGGGGTCGCTGGGGTGGGTTGGGGGTGGTGATTGAGGGTTGGGGACTGCACAGTACTTATACCGTACAGCGTGTACGGTAGTTGGTCAATAGCCCCTGGCTAGATTGTTGAAGATTGGTTGTAAGTTGTGACGCGGCAGGCGGTTGTGGTGCTGCAAAAGTGATGCGTTGGAAGTGGACTGTGGACACTTGGAGGGATGGGCTGCGGCGTGATCGAGTGTGGGTCGGAGGTTGGTTCGGATCGACAAGGGGGCGACTGGGTGCCAGCGCTTCTTGGATAGGTGAACCGATGGCGAACCTACGCGCAACGCACCGACCGCGCAGAGCCGGAATGCCATTCAGTTAGCCACTCTTGGCCGTCAAGCAGGCTTCGATGAGTTGTTTTCGGGGCGTGTGCATCACTCTGAAGCACTGGTCTCCGTACTTGACCAGCCTGGGGTGGAACCGTGG